>Ga0209825_1000782_pt1 | contig 18543 bp, 17 predicted proteins | sample EN8Hudsemesocosm_FD_184631 | JGI IMG/M metagenome (GOLD analysis project Ga0209825, IMG submission 184631) | Methane-oxidizing microbial communities from mesocosms in the Hudson Canyon - EN8B Hudson Canyon (SPAdes) (version 2) | ecosystem: Environmental > Aquatic > Marine > Cold seeps | place...
AAACAGACCTAATCAGCCAAGAGTTATAAAGCGCAGACCGAAGGGTTACCCATTAATGACAAAGCCAAGAAGCGAATATGCAACTAATTGATACAGACAGGTTTAATCTCACTGGTAGCGGTATTAGACCTCGAACCGTTGATACGTTATATCAAGCTTATGCTGAAGGGTTGAAATGCATCAGTAAAGGTAATGCTCAGAGCTTTGTTAATCACTCAATGAAGTTCGCTACTTAAGTGGGATGTGTAATAAGCCTTCTGATGTACTAAACAAATTAGTTGTTATGAATTACTTAATTCAAATTGCTGTGCTACGAAAAACTGTCACATATGGGACTTGTCTTGAATATTTTAATTTGCCGTGCAATCAAGGGACTGTTGGTGTTTTAACAAGGGTGTTAGATGTAATTGCAGATCAGGCTGTACTTGAGGGTAAACCAAATATCTCTGGTTTGGTAGTCAATAAAAAAGAAGGCTTACCAGGAAGTGGTTTTTTTAAATATACCAATTTAGCTAAAGATACAACTAAACAAGCTAAACAAGATTTTTTTAATCAAGAGGTATTAGCGATATGGAATTATTCTTGGTAAGAAAAAGTCATTTGAATGCGCTAGAAGTTTGTGTGTATTGTTATTAATAATAAACCGGCCTCCATTCGTTATTAAATTTAGTTTTTTTTATGTTTGCTGTTGACTAATAGGAATAACGAATTTAAAAATAGAGCCGCCATTAGCAGAATGTTCAGCCCATATTTTACCTTGATGCAGGTTGATAATTTCTTGGCAGATCGCTAATCCTAAGCCAGTACCACCAGCGTTGGTCTTGGTCTGGCTACTTTGAATGAATTTATTAAATACCTGTCCTAGCTCACCCTCAGGAATACCAATGCCATCGTCCTCCATACTAAAGGTAAGTGCAGGCATGTCATTAAATATAGTATTGGTGGTAGTGATTAAGATAGTTTTTTGTTCTGGCGTAAATTTAATTGCATTAGATAATAAATTAGTTATAACTTGACCTATGCGAGCTGAATCGCATTTTGCTCGATCATCTTTGCAAATAGCAAGTTTGATATGTAATTGGTGTTCTACAATACGAGATTCCTGTTCTGCTAAGCAAGAGTCTAAAATACTAGATAATTGGCATTCTTTAAGCTCAAGCTTCATGAGAGTTGCTTCTAGTTTAGATAAATCCAATAAATCATTTAATAAGTTTAATAAACGCTCACCACTCGTATGGATTCGCTCAAAGTATTTTAAGTTCTTTTCTTTGTCTTGCTTATCTATATTCTTAATTCCAAAGTGAGAAAAACTTAATATACCGTGCATAGGCGTGCGTAACTCATGTGACATATTAGCTAAAAATTCAGATTTTGATCTGTTGGCTGCTTCAGCTGCTTTTTGTAATTGAATTAACCGTAATTCATTTTTTTTTCGTTCAGTTATATCTAATATAGAACCTGTGGAATAAAGCGGTGATCCATCCTCTGTATAAACAGTTTCACAACGTTCATTAACATACTTAATTGTGCCATTTTGTAGTAATAAGCGGTGTTCAATATCAAAAGTATTATGGTTTGTCATTGAATCAATGTATGCGGAATTAACGAATGCCCTATCCTCAGGGTGAACTGCTTCTATAAAGTCTTTATAGAATGGCTGTACGTTATTATTATCTATTTCAAGGATTTTATAGACCTCGGGGGACCATTCCAACAAATTGTTATTGATAAAGTGAGTCCAACTCCCCAAATGAGCAAGTTGTTGTGCCTGGTTTAAAATTTGTTCATTTTTCTTAAGTAGGGCTTCATCTTGTTTTCTTTTTGTAATATCTCGGGCTAAGGCGCTAAAAACAGATTGACCATTTAAAATGAAATGGTTGATGCTAGTTTCAACAGGTATGACCTTGCCATTTTTATGGATATGAAAATCTTCAATAGTGATTGATTCACCTACCTTTAAATTAATCCATAATGTATTTAATTTTTCGTGTGAAACAACTGTTATGTCATTGATAGAAAGTTGTAATAGTTGTTCTCGGCTATAACCTAAATCATCACAACTATTTTGATTTATATCGAGAATATTCCCTTTTATATCATTTAAAAAATAACAGTCGGTTGTTTGGTTGATTAGCTGTTTAAAGCGAGACTCTGATTGTTTAAGTTGCTTTGCATTGTTTGAAATTTGTTCTTTTTGTATTAATAAATAAAACAATAAAAAAGAAATAACAATACTAATTACAGGGCCTCTAGACAAATAACTGATAATAATTCTTTTTTTATCAGACTGATATGTATTGACTAGTTCAATGCTTGGATAGAATGATAATTGCCATTGCTTATTAGCAATTTCCAGGGAATGTTGATGAAAAAATAAAGGGTGTCTAGGTTCTTGGGTTGCATCACTAATTGTCATCGACAAGCTGTTTCCTTGATCAATCTCATTTAGATAAACTTTTAGTTGTTTATCTAAATGAGATTGAGACAGGGAGCGGGTAATATTAAGAACATGATCCATCCGTAATACAATTTCAACTAAACCCAAAAGAGCATTGTTTTTGTAAACAGGATAAAAAATTAAAACTGCTTTTTGGTTTTCTTGTTCTTGAGTAATTGTTAAGGGGGAGCTAACAGAAAAACCAGACTGGTTTGTTATATTATCAATAGCAGATTTTGATACCGGCACACTAGCAGAGTTGAGTCCAAAAGCCATTTTATTGCTTTCAAAGGGTTCTATATAATGTAGGGGAAAGTAAATATCTTTTTTTGATGAAACTTGAGTTTTAATATTGGAGCTATTTATACGTTCTAATATAGCAAAATCATCAAAGCCTTTAGTTTGCATTTCTTTTTCATAAGTATTTCTTTTTTCTTGGGTTATTTTAGGTAGCCAGGCCAGGGCTTTAATTTCTGGATGATTTTTTAAAATCACATTAGAAAAAGATTTAAATTCTTCTCGACTAACAAAATCACTGCCATCAAAAAAAGCTTGCATAGCACGTGCTATATCAAGGCCTGCCTCAATAACTTGTTTGAATATATTAAAGAATTTATCCGATGTCTGATCAAAAGACTGTATGGAATACTCTGTTTGCTTTGATATGGATATTTGATAGGCTGAAAATGAGACAAAATTTATCAGCAAAAAAACCAGTACAGGTATGGAGAATAATTTTAGATTCATTGATGTTTTTGTTGCGTTAATATATTTATATGAAGGCAGTTGGGAAGAGGAAATTAGTTTTTCTTTAATTGCTAATATATAAGGCTGTATAAGCTCTATTTAATATAGAGTATAGATAATAAAACTATAAATTCAATGGTTATTGTTTAATGGCGAAGAAGCAAGTACAGCATACCTATTGTTGAATGATAGCGGACTGAGTTAGTTAACCCAATCAGGGCGGAGAGGAAGGTTTGCAGAAAATAATGCTGATTAAAATTAATCATGGCTCTATACAAACCACAGGTTGAGTTAGGATAATTTATTGTAGGGCGGACTTCAGTCCGCTATAAATAAGACATTATTGCCTGCATAGCGGACTGAAGTCCGCCCTACAATTGCTTCAACCTGTGGTTTGTTAATAGCCATGAAATTAATTTAGCATTTGTCGGATATGTTCAATTTCATCTTTTGCCTGATCAAGAATATTAATGCTCTGATCAATATCTAAATTTCCTGAGACTAACTTTTGATAAGCAGGTAATTCATCCATTTTAGGCATTTTCTTCAGATCGATTTTACCGATAAAACTGTGGAGTTGAGAAATCATAACAATATCGCTGTAATCAGCTGTATTACCACTGTCTCGTCGCCAACTTTCTGAATGAGTAATTACATCTTCAAAGTCAGTTGGGAAATCCCATTTTCTGATGATTTGTATTCCAATTTCAACACGTAATTTTTTTACTGTTTCAGCTAAATCTTTAGGGTTTTCCAGAATATCAGGATGCTTATCTGCATAGGTTAAAATGGGCACAATACCAATATCATGTATTAATCCAGCCAGCATGGCTCTATCAGGGTCAAACCCAGGTGTTTTATGGGCAAACACTGCACTAATAGATGCAACATAACTACTGTGAGCCCATAGTTCTTGCATTTTTTTTCTAATAAGTGGGGATTTTGCTTTAAATACTGCTTTCATAGCAAAGGCTGTAATAATATCTTGAGATGCTTTAAGGCCAATTCGAGTTAGAGCTTCCGGGCAACTTTCAATTTTTCGTCGTCCTCTGTAAAGAGGGCTATTAGAAATTTGTATTAAGCGAGCTGTAATGGCTGGATCTGTTTGGACTACTCGTGCAATTTTAGAGTTATTTGCTTTATCATCATTAATGGCTCGACGAATTTTAAAGGAAACATCGGGGATAGTAGGTAAAGCAAGCTTATCAGATTGCATAAATTTATAACAATCGAGAAATAAACGATTTTTAGCTAAATTGGCTGCTGTTTTTCTTGTGTTATCTAAGGTCGGCATATACAGAAAGATTGCTGTCTTGCAAAAAAGTGAGACTTTAAAGTAAGACGATTCTAATTTTTGTCATCAACAAATATGATTTTAGTTTAAAATTATCGCTTTCGTGAAGAATTGTAATATTAAATGACTAAAGAACAGGCGTTGATAGAGGCTGATATTATCACAACCTTGCAAACTATTAGGGACTATATTCGGTGGGGGGCAAGTCAATTATCAGAAAAAGATGTTTTTTTAGGACATGGTATAGCGACACCCTTACATGAATCAGCGGCACTTGTTTTACATGCAATTCACCAACCTTATAATCTTGATGAAAGTTATATGGGGGCAGTGTTAACAATAGAAGAGCGTAAGCAAGTCGTTCATTTATTTACGCAACGTATAACAGAACGCAAGCCAGTTGCCTATCTAACTAATGAAGCAACTTTTGCGGGCTTGTCATTTTATGTTGATGAACGTGTCTTAGTTCCACGGTCTCCGATTGCAGAATTAATTGAGCAACGGTTTGCACCTTGGATAGATGAAGAACAGGTTTTTAATGTTCTGGATTTATGTACTGGGAGTGCTTGTATCGCTATAGCATGTGCTTATGCTTTTCCTGAAGCACAAGTTGATGCAGTTGAATTATCAGATGATGCCATTGAGGTTGCGGGCATTAATATTGAAAAGCATGACTTAACTGAAGAGTTAGGATTGTATCAGTCTGATCTTTTTAATGATTTACCAAAAAAACAATATGATGTCATTGTAACTAACCCTCCTTATGTTGCAATACAGGAATGGGAAGAGCTTCCAGCTGAATATCATAAAGAGCCAGAAATGGGGTTTACAGGCGGTGTTTCTGGTTTAGATTTGGTTGTTCGTATTTTAGCGGATACCAATGAATTTTTATCCGATCAAGGTATTTTAATTATTGAGGTAGGGAGTAGTGCAGAAACCTTACAACAATTGTTTGCAGAAATCCCTTTTTACTGGCTTGAATTTGAACGCGGCGGTGATGGCGTTTTTCTTCTGACTGCTGAACAAGTTCAGCAATACCATAAACTATTTTTATCTAAAATCTAATATGTCAGGCAATACAATAGGAAAATTATTTACAGTAACTACTTTTGGAGAAAGCCATGGTTTGGCTTTAGGTTGTACAGTGGACGGCTGTCCTCCAGGTATTTCGTTAACAGAAGCTGATATACAACTGGATTTAGATAGAAGAAAACCTGGTACATCAAGACATACAACACAAAGAAGAGAAGCGGATCAGGTTAAAATTCTTTCAGGCGTATTTGAAGGAAAAACCACGGGGACTCCCATTGGTTTAATCATTGAGAATACCGACCAACGATCAAAAGATTACACTAAAATTGCAGAAACCTTCCGTCCTGGCCATGCTGATTATTCTTATCAGCACAAATATGGCTTCAGAGATTATAGAGGAGGAGGGCGGTCTTCAGCACGTGAAACTGCGATGAGAGTTGCTGCTGGTGCAATAGCAAAAAAATACCTTAAAGAAAAATTTAATATTGAAATTCACGGGTATTTATCACAATTAGGCCCTATTAAAGTCGAAAATATTGACTTAACAATTGTCGAAACCAATCCATTCTTTTGTCCTGATGCCGATAAAATTACAGAAATGGAAAACTATATGGATGCCCTTAGAAAAGAGGGGGATTCAATTGGTGCAAAAGTTGAGGTAATCGCAACGAATGTACCTCCTGGTTTGGGCGAACCTATTTTTGATCGCTTAGATGCTGAATTAGCACATAGTTTAATGAGTATTAATGCCGTAAAAGGTGTTGAAATTGGTGATGGTTTTGATTGTGTCGCTAGTAAAGGTACTTATTTTAGAGATGAAATTACACCCGATGGTTTTTTAAGTAACCATGCTGGAGGTGTTTTAGGTGGAATATCAACAGGGCAAGATATTGTCGCGAGTATTGCTTTAAAACCAACATCAAGTTTACGAATCCCAGGAAAAAGTATTAATACCAAAGGCGAAGCGATTGATGTTATTACCGAAGGGCGACATGACCCTTGTGTTGGCATAAGAGCAACACCTATTGCAGAAGCAATGATGGCAATTACGATTATGGATCATATCATGCGGCATCGTGCGCAAAATATAGATGTAGATTCAGGCTTGCCATTATTAAGATAAGTAATGGCTATTCCATATTGGAGATTATCTAGTTTTTATTTTTTTTATTTTGCAACACTAGGAGGTTTTTTACCCTATTGGAGCTTATATCTAGAACATATTAAGTTTAATGCCTTAGAAATTGGAGAGCTTTCGGCATTAATGGTGGCTACCAAGATTATTGCACCCAATTTATGGGGCTGGATTGCTGATTATACTGGGAAAAGCCTAAGAGTAATTCGCATTGCTTCATTTTTTGCCGCTATTATTTTTGCTGGTTTTTTCTATAAAGACAGTTATCTTTGGGTAGCGATGATAACTGTAGGGTTTAGTTTTTTTTGGAATGCTGCTTTGCCGCAATTTGAGGCTGCAACTTTATTCCATTTAAAAAAGGAGCCTCATCAATACAGTAAAATAAGGCTCTGGGGCTCAATCGGTTTTATTGTTACGGTATTATCGATCGGGTGGTTAGTTGATCTTTTAACTATTGATTATCTTCCTGAGATGATCATTTGTTTATTAACGATGATCTGGCTGGTAAGTTTAACCACACCTGAAACCAAGATTGCTCATAAAACAGAAAATACAGTCGGTATTTTTAAAATAATTAAGAAACCTGAAATTATTGCCTTCTTTTTTGTTTATATGCTTTTGCAGCTAGCACATGGCCCTTATTATGTTTTTTATTCAATTTACTTAAACCAGTTTAATTACTCATCCAGTATTATTGGGCTTTTGTGGGCCTTAGGTGTGTGTGCAGAAGTGGTTTTATTTGTTTTTATGAAACAAGTATTGAGGTGGATGTCTTTACGAAATATTTTGTTGGTTAGTATTTTCTTAAGTATTTGCCGCTGGTTATTGATTGCATTTTATGTGGAATCTTTAGAATTAATGGTTTTTGCTCAATTACTTCATGCAGCGACCTTTGGGTCTTCTCATGTAGTTGCTATTCACTTGGTGCATAAATACTTTGGTGAACATCACCAAGGGAAAGGACAGGCACTATATAGCAGTCTTAGTTTTGGTTTGGGTGGGATGATTGGTAGCTTATACAGTGGATATTTCTGGGATTTATATGGAGCTTGGTTTGTGTACTCAATGGCAGCAGTTTCTTGTTTTATTGCCTTGATTATTGCTTATTTATGGGTTGATAGAGAAAAACAGCAAGTGATAAGTTAAAATACATTTTGTTGGTATAAAGATTTAGAATCTAGTTAGTTAAAAGGAATAAGTTAAGTGTTTGAATTAATTAAAAATGGTGGTTGGTTAATGTTACCAATCATTCTCTGCTCAATTGTTGCTATGGCAATAGTGGTCGAGCGCTTATGGTCATTACAACGTAATAAAATTTTACCTCCTGAACTGGTTCCTCAATTATGGCAATTGGCTAAAGAGAAAGAAATTGATGATGTTACGCTAAGACGTATTAAATTAAATTCTCCCCTTGGTGCTATCTTGGCTTCTGGTTTAATCAATAAACATCATGGACGTGAAATGATGAAAACCAGTATTGAAGAAACAGGAAGACAAGTCGTACATGAGCTTGAACGGTTTTTAAACCCCTTGGGCACCATTGCATCAATCACGCCATTGCTTGGGTTATTAGGAACTGTAGTCGGGATGATTAAAGTTTTTGCGGCTATTATGATTCATGGTGTTGGTGATCCAGGTATTTTAGCGGGTGGTATTTCAGAAGCGTTATTAACCACAGCTGCTGGATTGACTGTTGCTATTCCAAGTTTAATATTTCATCGTTATTTTGAACGATTAATCGATGACTATGTTTTAAAAATGGAAGAAGAAGCATTAAAAATGGTCGATTTAATGGCCGGAGATAGAGAGACTGTCTAATGAATTTTTCACGTAGAAACAGGCAGCCACTAGAAATAACATTAACACCCATGATTGATGTGGTGTTTTTGCTATTGATTTTTTTTATGGTGACAACAACTTTTAGCCAACAGTCTGAGTTAAAAATTAATTTACCTGAAGCAAAAGGTGTTGAAGCTGAAAGTAAAGAAAAAATGATTGTTTTAACCATTAATGCAGATGGGCTTTATTTTATTAATGGTGATGATGGTTTGCCTCATCAATTAGTTAATCAGAAAAATGAAACATTAAGAAGGGCATTAATTCAAACTGCAGGTAGCACCCGTTTAATTCCCTTTGTTATTAGCGCAGATAGTAAGACAGATCATCAATCTGTTGTGACTGCACTTGATATTGCCAGTCAATTGGGTTTTAAAAGAATTACTTTTGCAACCAAAAATAAGTCTGGACAATAAAAATGAAACAAAGGTTTTCGCGTTGGCTACAAGATGTTTGGTATAAGGAAATGTACATTTCAGCTGCATTTATGCCTATTTCTATGGTCTATGACGATATCATGCGATTTAGAGCGTTTTTGTATCGATTTGGGGTGAAAAAGAAGACCAAACTAGCTGTGCCTATTGTTATCGTTGGTAATATTACAGTTGGTGGAACAGGTAAAACCCCCTTAATACTCTGGATGGCTAGGTTTTTAAAAGAGCAAGGCTATAAACCAGGTATTATTAGTCGTGGCTATGGTGGTAGCGCAGAAACCTGGCCTCAATGGGTGGATCAGCAAAGTAAGCCTGATTTAGTCGGTGATGAAGCAGTATTAATGGCAAAGCATGCTGATTGTCCTATAGCAGTAGGCCCAGAACGACCCAAAGCTGCGCAAATGTTATTAGATAAATCTGATTGCGATATTATTTTATCGGATGATGGTCTACAACATTATGCTTTAGAGCGTGATATTGAAATTATTGTTGTTGATGGACAAAGACGTTTTGGCAATGGTTATGTATTACCTTGTGGACCATTAAGAGAGTCAACAGAAAGACTGCATAAAGTTGATCTTGTGATTGTTAATGGTCAGGCAGAAGAAGAGAATGAGTTCTCTATGTTTATGGAAGGTGATATTGCTATAAACCTAGTCACCAAAGAACAGAAATTATTATCTGACTTTCACTATATTCCTAGTCACGCATTAGCAGGTATTGGTAATCCCAATCGATTCTTTGCTTTACTGGAACAGAAAAATATTGCGATAGAAAAGCATGCTTTTCTTGATCATTATAAATATACAGAAGCTGATATTAATTTTAATGATGATAAAGCTGTTTTAATGACCGAAAAAGATGCGGTAAAATGTTTTGATTTTGCTTCAGAAAAACACTGGTTTGTGCCTGTAAAGGCAAAACCTCAGCAACAATTTATAGATAAACTATTAACCCTTATAAAAGAGAAAATTCGTGGATAAAAAATTACTTGATATTCTAGCTTGCCCTATTTGTAAAAGCACTTTGATTTATAAACAAGAGGCAGAAGAATTGTTGTGTAAAGCTGATAGATTAGCTTTCCCAGTAAGAGATGGTATTCCAGTCATGTTAGCTGATGAAGCACGTGAATTATCAAATGAAGAAGTTGAAGCTTTAGCAAAGTAATGAACATTCCCTTTAAAGTTGTTATTCCTGCTCGCTATGGTTCTACCAGATTACCTGGAAAGCCTTTATTAGACATTGCAGGAAAAGCAATGATTGCTCATGTTTGTCAAAGAGCAATTGAAGCAGAAGCAGATGAAGTCGTTGTTGCAACTGATGATCAGCGCATTTTTGATCAGGTAACGGCTTTAGGTTTAAAAGTTGTGATGACGGATGCTAATCACCAAAGTGGTACAGAGCGAATCACTGAAGTGGCAGTGAAAATGGGCTGGGATGATGATGTTATTGTAGTCAATTTACAAGGGGATGAACCTTTAATACCACCTGCATACATTAGGGATGTAGCGCTAGCTTTGGGTGGGCAGGAGCAGGCTGGGATTGCTACTTTAGCCGCTAAAATTAATGAATCAGAAGAGATATTTAATCCCAATGCTGTAAAGGTTGTGCTTAATCAAGCGGGTTATGCTTTGTACTTTAGCCGAGCCGCTATACCTTGGGATAGAAATGCTTTTAGCTTGAGTGGGGGGGAGCCATCTCATGCCATGCCTTATTTACGGCATATAGGTATGTATGCTTACAGGGTTAAGTTTTTAAAAGATTATTGCTCATGGCAAGCCTCAGAGTTAGAAGCTGTGGAATCTTTAGAGCAGCTTAGAATATTATGGTATGGGCAACAAATATTAGTTAAAACGGTTGCTAAAGCACCTGAAGCTGGGGTCGATACACAGGCTGACTTAGAACGTGTTGAACGTGCAATATTAAATAGTCAGATGTAAGGAAGGTATTGATCTTGTTATCAATAATTGAGAATCTCTTAATCCATCACCCTAAAATAACTCAATTCAGGTTATAATACGGCATTTTAATGCTACTCCACTATTTGACATAATCAATGGAAGAATTTCATCGTATCAGCCGCCTACCTCCTTACGTCTTTAATATTGTTAATGACCTGAAAGCCAAAGCGCGTTCAGAAGGTGAAGATATTATTGATTTTGGGATGGGTAACCCTGACCAGCCAACACCAAAGCATATTGTCGATAAGATGGTTGAGGCTGCTCAAAGAGATGATACGCATCGTTACTCTGTTTCTCGTGGTATCCCTCGATTAAGAAAAGCTATTTGTAGTTGGTATAAAAATCGCTTCGATGTTGATTTAGATCCAGAAACAGAAGCCATTGTTACTATCGGTTCAAAAGAAGGATTAGCTCATTTAGCTTTAGCAACTTTAGGCCCTGGTGATGTGGTTTTAGTACCTAATCCTGCTTATCCTATTCATCCCTATGGTGTTGTTATTGCTGGTGCTGATTTACGCCATGTAAAAATGGTGCCAGGCGTTGATTTTTTTGATGAATTGCATAAGGCTATTTTAGATTCATGGCCTAAACCTAAAATGTTAATTCTTAACTTTCCGGGTAACCCAACCAGTGAATGTATTGAGTTGGAGTTTTTTGAAAAGATAGTTGCTGTTGCTAAAGAACATAATATTTGGGTGGTTCACGATATAGCTTATGCTGATATTGTATTTGATGGTTATAAAGCACCTTCAATATTACAAGTCGAAGGGGCTAAAGATATAGCGGTTGAGTTTTATTCTTTATCTAAAAGTTACAATATGCCTGGTTGGCGTGTTGGATTTATGTGTGGTAATAAAACACTAGTATCAGCTCTGACTCGTATAAAATCTTATCTAGATTATGGTATGTTTACACCGATTCAAGTAGCAGCAATTGCAGCACTTGAAGGCCCTCAAGAATGTGTGGCTGAAATTACAGAAATGTATAGAAGCCGCAGAGATGTATTGTGTGATGGTTTAAATGGAATGGGCTGGACTGTCGAAAAACCAAAAGCAACCATGTTTGTTTGGGCACCTATTCCAGAACAATACAAAGAAATGGGATCAATAGAGTTTTGTAAGAAAATGATTATTGATGCAAAAGTAGCTGTTTCGCCTGGTGTGGGTTTTGGCCAATATGGTGATGATCATGTTCGCTTTAGTTTAATTGAAAATGAGCATAGAACACGACAAGCATTACGTGGCATTAGAGCAATGCTTAAAAAAGACGGTATTATAGAATAAGGATATATCACCGTTAAGTATGGGTAGCTCTTAAGCCCTCTCTTGATGGAGAGGGTTTGGGTGAGGAGATAAAATAGCATGTAATTCAAATGTTCTTTTTTATCTCTATATTTATAAGAGAATATTAAAGAAGAAGAGAATTTTTTATTTCTCCTCACCCCTCCCTCTCCAGCAGGAGAGGGCTTGATAGCTACTTTGACTTTTCAATGCTTAAGGTGATATAGCCTAGAATAAAGATGTAGAGCGGACTTCAGTCCGCCAAGCTCAAGAAGATATGCGGACTAAAGTCCGCTCTACAAAATATTAGGAGTTTCAATTGAAAGCGGTAAAAATTGGTGTTTTAGGATTAGGTACTGTCGGTGGCGGTGTCGTTAATATACTTAAAAGAAATGCAAAAGAAATTTCTCGTAGAGCGGGAAGAGAAATTGTTGTGACTTGTGCTTCAGCCAGAGATATTACGCGTGAAAGAATTTGCGATACTCAAGGTATTGAGCTTACAACTGATTCTCTCGCTATTATCAATAACCCAGAAATTGATATTGTTTTAGAGTTAATTGGTGGTACAACTTTAGCTAAGGATTTAGTTTTACAAGCCATCGATAATGGCAAACATATCGTTACTGCTAACAAAGCCCTTATTGCTTTACATGGCAATGAAATTTTCGCTAAAGCTAGCGAAAAAGGCGTTATGGTTTTATTTGAAGCGGCAGTCGCGGGTGGTATTCCCATTATTAAAGCGATTCGCGAAGGTTTAAGTGGTAACCAAATTGAATGGTTAGCAGGTATTATTAATGGTACAGGCAACTTTATCCTGACTGAAATGCGCGATAAAGGCCGTGATTTTGCTGATGTATTAGCCGAAGCACAAGCTTTAGGTTATGCAGAAGCAGACCCAACATTTGATGTAGAAGGGATTGATGCTGGGCATAAACTAGCTATTCTTGCTTCATTAGCTTTTGGTATCCCACTACAGTTTGATAAAGTTTTCACTGAAGGGATTACTAAAATCACCCGAGCTGATGTTGAATATGCTGAAGAACTTGGCTATCGCATCAAACATTTAGGTATCGCTAGAAAAACAGAGCAAGGTATTGAGCTAAGAGTTCATCCTACTTTAATCCCTGCTAGACGTTTAATTGCAAATGTTGATGGGGTGATGAATGCTGTTTTAGTTCAAGGTGATGCTGTTGGGCCAACACTTTATTACGGTGCCGGTGCGGGTGCAGAACCAACAGGTTCAGCGGTTATTTCAGATATAGTTGATGTGGTTAGAGTTTTATCAGGAGACCCAGAACATCGGGTGCCACATTTAGCATTTCAGGCAGATGCAATCAGTGATATTACTGTTTTACCTGCTGAACAAATACAAACAGCTTATTATTTGCGCTTAAGTGCAGAAGATAAACCGGGTGTATTGGCAGATGTTACAAGCATTTTAGCGAAACACAATATTAGTATTGAAGCTTTAATTCAAAAAGAACCCTTAGCGGGCAATACTAATTTACCCGTTATTATGTTGACTCAGACAACATTAGAAAAAGAAATGAATGCGGCGATTACTGAAATTGAAGCATTATCAACTATTACAGGCTCTATCAGCCGAATTCGTTTAGAAACATTAGGATAAGACATGGCTACTCGTTACACAGGATTAATTGACCGTTATAAAAATCGTTTACCCGTAAGTGATGACACGCGTGTTATTAGTATTGGTGAAGGTAATACACCTTTAATTCAGCTACAAAATATCCCCAGAATTATTGGTAAAGATGTTGATATTTATGTTAAATACGAAGGTTTAAATCCAACGGGCTCTTTTAAAGACCGTGGTATGACCATGGCTGTAACCAAAGCAGTAGAAGAGGGTAGTCAAGCTATTATTTGTGCTTCTACAGGTAATACTTCTGCATCAGCAGCTGCTTATGCAGTACGTGCTGGTATTAAAGCCTTTGTTTTAATTCCTGATGGAAAGATTGCTTTAGGTAAGCTGGCGCAAACATTAATGTACGGTGCTGAAATTATCCAGATTAATGGTAACTTTGATGATGGCATGTCTTTAGTTAAAGAGATTGTTGATCATGCACCCGTTACGATTGTTAACTCGATTAATCCATATCGTATAGAGGGTCAAAAAACAGCAGCTTTTGAAATTGTTGATGAATTAGGTGATGCACCTGATTTCCATTGTTTACCTGTCGGTAATGCTGGAAATATTACAGCTTATTGGAAAGGTTATACAGAATACGCTGCTGATCAAGGTGATTTAAAAGCAGTATCAACTAAACGTCCTGTTATGTGTGGTTATCAAGCAGCAGGTGCAGCGCCTTTTATCAGTGGAAAAATGATTGATAATCCAGAAACAGTTGCTACTGCAATTCGTATTGGGCGACCTCAATCATGGGATTTTGCTTGGGCTGCTCAAAAAGAGTCGGGCGGTTGGTTTGATTGTTTTGCAGATGAAAAGATTTTGGAAGCACATAAAATGCTTTCACAATATGAAGGTATCTTTTGTGAGCCCGCATCAGCAACTTCTTTAGCAGGTGCTTTAAAAGATATTGCTAGTGGAAAAATTCCTGAAGGTAGCAAGATTGTTTGTACGCTTACTGGTAATGGATTAAAAGACCCTGATACAGCCATTAATCAATGTAAAGACTCTCACCCTGTAACGATTGAAGCTAACCTGGATGCTGTTAAGAAAGCAATTTTAGATAATATGTAATTTAGGTTATGTAACTTAAAACATACCTTAATAGCCAGCTTATGCTGGCTTTTTTGGTTTTAGGAATTTATAAATTACTTATATGTTTAAACTTATTTTTAGTGAAGGTAATGGACTGAAATAAAGTACCAGAAAGCTTTCATTAAAATATAATGAAGAGCTATGTGGTACTTTATTCAAATGAACAAAGTAAATCCAAGCTAATTTAAGTTTAATTTATACACAAAATATTGGTTATTTATGTATCATCAAGGCGTTCAAAAAAAAATAGTTCCTAGACCCGCAGCTAAGAACAAGTCACATCTAAAAGATATTGATCCTATTTTATCTGGTATTTTTTCGAGTCGTGGTATTACAGAAAATCAACAGCTTGAACGCACACTAGCAAACCTTCCTTCTCCTTGGCTTTTATCTGGAATGGAAGGGATGGTTGAGCATTTAATCGTTGCTATCAAAGAACAGCAGAATATAAGCATAGTTGCTGATTATGATGCTGATGGTGCAACCAGTTGTGTTGTTGCTATTAAGGGGCTTGAGTTATTGGGTGCAAAGAAAGTGTCTTATGTTGTGCCAAATCGTTTTGAATATGGTTATGGCCTTACTCCCGAAATTGTAGAGCTGGTAAAACAACAAAAACCTGATGTCATCATTACTGTCGATAATGGTATTTCTAGTATTGAAGGTGTAAAAGTTGCTAAAGAGTTTTCTATTAAAGTTCTTGTGACTGACCATCATCTACCTGGTGAAGAGCTACCCGATGCTGATGCCATCGTAAACCCTAATGTTAAAGATGATAAATTTCCTAGTGGGAATATAGCGGGTGTAGGTGTTATTTTTTATGTGCTGATGGCACTAAGAAGCCGTTTACGGGAACAAAAATGGTTTGAACAACATAATATTGAACAACCTAATCTTGCGCAGTTATTGGATTTTGTTGCTTTAGGTACTGTTGCTGATGTAGTGGCCTTAGATCAGGTGAATAGAGTGCTGGTACATCAAGGCTTATTAAGAATCCGGTCTGGTCATGCGCATCCAGGAATTATGGCTTTGGTAGAGCAAGCGGGTAAACAGTTTAAATCAATTAATTCAACAGACTTTGGTTTTGCTTTAGGTCCAAGATTAAATGCTGCAGGGCGTATGGATGATATGTCTTTAGGGATTCAATGCTTATTAACTGATGATCTAGCATTAGCCAAAGAGATGGCCGAGCAATTAGATGATTTAAATAAAGACCGTAAAGATATAGAAGTGCAAATGAAAAATGAAGCCATGTCTTTATTAAATGAAATGCACATGCTGGATGAAAGCAATTTACCTTCTGGTGTTTGCCTGTTTGAAAAGGATTGGCACCAAGGCATTATTGGTATTTTAGCGTCAAGGATAAAAGATCGCCTACATAGACCTGTTGTTGCTTTTGCAGCTGCTGATAATGGAGAAATAAAAGGCTCTGCTCGCTCTATTCCTGGGGTTCATGTTCGGGATGTTTTAAGCGAAATTGCCGCATCTCACCCTAAAATACTGAGTAAATTTGGTGGGCATGCTATGGCGGCGGGTATGAGTATTCAAATGCATGATTATCCTGTATTTGCATTAGCTTTTGATGAAGTGGTTGCAAAACACTTAGATACAGTAGACCTTGCCCAAAAAATTTATTCTGATGGAAAATTAACAGAGAAGGAAATTACAGAAGAATTTACCCAACAATTAAGCGATGTTGGTACATGGGGGCAAGAGTTCCCTGAGCCTGTATTTGATGGTGTATTTGACGTTATTCAAAGCAGAATAGTAGGTCAACAACATTTAAAGTTTGTTCTTAGGTTCCCCATGGGAGATTTATTAATTGATGCAATATGTTTTTTTGTTGATAAGCCTGAAAACTGGTTAGGAACACGATCAATTAAATCAGCCTATAAGCTTGATATAAATGAATTTAGAGGTAGTAAATCCGTGCAGTTAATGCTGCAATATATTGAAAAAATAACCTAATATCAACTCCTGCTGTAGAGCGGACTTCAGTCCGCCATAGATCATAATATTTCTCTATTGCGGACTGAAGTCCGCTCTACAATTTAAATAAAACACCTTAATGATCTTTAATACATTCAAAAGTCTAGTACCAATATTTATAATTTTATTCTTATCACTGTATGGCTATCAACAAAACTTAAGTACAACTTATCCCGTCATCAATTCATTAATGTATTTGCCAGCAATTTTGGCTGTATTTATCGCTAGCTTAGCTTTACATTTTAATCGCAGTTCAATATTTTTTATTATTGTATTGTTGATGTCGGTGAACCTATTATTAAATTTTGATTTTGTAGCTACAAACATGCATTACGCATTGCTTGCTGGTTTTTCACCACTACTATTGCTTGTTTTTACAATTACACCTGAGCGAAGTTTATTTAGCTTTAGGGCTGTACCCTTGTATGTATTAGTTTTATCAGTTGTTGGTTTTTCAATTTGGACTGTTTTTGAAAAACCAGATTGGGTTAGTCTTTATTTATTAAAAGATTGGTTCCCAGCTCGGTATTTTGATTGGACACATTTTCCACAAACTGTGGTTTTTATTGCCATATTTGTGATGTTTAGCTTGTTATTAATAAGTTTAATTAAACCTTCACCATTAAAAGCAACATCCATAGGTATATTGGTTCTTCTTGTTATTGTTTTACAGTTAAAAATAAATACCTATAGCTTAAATATATTTATTAGTTCTGCATTACTTATGTGTCTTTATGCAATTGTTCAAGAGTCGTGGAGAATGGCTTATCTTGATGAATTAACAGAATTACCCGGAAGGCGAGCATTAAAAGAAAAATTCCAGTCGATTTCTGGGCTTTACACGGTGGCAATGCTTGATGTTGATCATTTTAAGAAATTTAATGATACATATGGGCACGATACTGGCGATACAGTCTTAAGAATGATTTCATCTAAGATGAACAAAGTTGGTGGAGGAGGCTTTTGTTATCGTTATGGAGGAGAAGAATTTACGGTAGTTTTTCCTGGTAAGGGAGTAAACGATGCTGAAATTCATCTAGAAAACTTAAGAAAATCAATTGCAGATATGCCATTTGTTGTTAATAGACAAAGTAGAAGAAAGGATTCTAACAAATCTACAAAAAAACAAAAAATAGTTCAGGTTACTGTATCTATTGGATATGTTGATTCAAGTACAAAAAACAAAAATGCTTGGGGACTTTTAAAGCTTGCTGATCTAGCCTTATACCGTGCAAAGAAGAAAGGTAGGAATAGACTTGCATGTTAAATTTTAAATTAGGGGTTTGAAGTCAAATGGTAGGAAAACGTATGCTATGCGTATTCTTATGATCATGAGCACTCAGTATCGCTAAATGTCAACCAACCGTCGCATTTTGTTAACTTAAGTGCTACTTACTGCCACCGCTGAAAATCAGGGAGTGTGCCACAGGCACACAGTTGACGCTATATTGATATAGCCCCTGATTCCCACTTAGAATGATCAAAAATCAATGAAGCCTTGGCTGTATAATGGATTGCGACGAAACAACCAATCACCCAAAGGGTGCAGCCAAGACTGATGAATATCTTACCTTACAAACTGAAAAGTACAAACGAACAATTAACTTCCAGAGCGGGACTATTACTCGTTGCTCAGCTGATGGAGCAATTACAGTTAT
>Ga0209825_1000790_pt1 | contig 18417 bp, 17 predicted proteins | sample EN8Hudsemesocosm_FD_184631 | JGI IMG/M metagenome (GOLD analysis project Ga0209825, IMG submission 184631) | Methane-oxidizing microbial communities from mesocosms in the Hudson Canyon - EN8B Hudson Canyon (SPAdes) (version 2) | ecosystem: Environmental > Aquatic > Marine > Cold seeps | place...
CGACTTAACATGTTGTTATTCATACGTTTTTTCTAAACAAGAATAACGTGGTAGACAATATGGTAGACACTTTTCCTAAGTACACTTATACCAAATCCGGTACTTATTACTTCTCCAAAACTGTACCTCGTGATTTAACACCTCATTACACTCGTAGTCGGATAATCATCTGCCTCAAGACTAAGTCAGCTAAACAGGCTGAATTGTCGTCTAAATCTATTCTCAGTAAGCTAGAAAACTATTGGCTAGGTCTGCGATTAACTCGAACTGACCTTCCAGCACAACACCTATTAAGGTCTGATCCAAGCAAAGCATCTGATGCTCCAACACTTAAAGATGCATTGGCTATATACCTTAAGATTAAAGCAGAAGGGAGGTCAGGGTATTTCGTTGCGACTGCTCAAAGAAGCATTGATTACGTTGTTAAATGTCTGGGTTGTAGACCTATAGATCAGTACACCTCTGCTGATGCAGCTAAGTATCGTGATTGGTTAGTTGAGAAGGGTCTAGTCAGTAGCTCAGTTAAGCGAATCTTTAGTTCTGTTAAAGCTATAGTAAACCTAGCTATCAATGAATTAGGCGTTGATTCAAAGAACCCCTTTGCAGGCGTCTATTTGGCCTCTAGAGGCGATGCTAAGAAACGTAAACCCTTATCCAGTAAATCCTTAAAACACCTTCAAAGCGCCTGTATAGAGGCTGATGATGACCTTCGATGGTTGATAGCATTGATCAGTGATACTGGCATGAGACTGGCTGAAGCAGCAGGGCTTCATATCGATGATTTAATCTTAGGTGAAGTGCCTTATGTCTATGTCAGGCCTCACGCTTGGAGATCTTTAAAGACTGCTAGTAGTGAAAGGAAGATACCGTTAGTTGGTGCCTCCCTTTGGGCTGCTAAGCGTATTAAATCTGTGTCTGATAGTTATTGCTTCCCACGCTATGTTGATGGGGTTAAGTGTAATAGCAATTCAGCTAGTGCTGCACTCAATAAGTGGCTAAAGGCGACAACTAAACAAGATGTGGTGATGCATGGTCTTAGACATACCTTTAGAGATAGATTAAGGGAGGTTGAAGCACCACTAGATATGATTGATCAGCTTGGAGGTTGGTCATTACAGTCTGTAGGTCAAGGCTACGGCGATGGTTATAGTATTGAGAAGTTGAGTCGGTGGATGTTAAAGATTGTAGAAGATTAGGAGGTCTGGTGGTCACGTATGAATAACAACATGTTAAGTCGACAAATGGTGGTGCTTTGGCGCGCCAGGAGGGAGTCGAACCCCCGACCAACAGGATCGGAATCTATTGATTTAGCATATTTGCTTGTATTTGTTTGATATTAAAAATATTAAGTAGCTGATATTTAACGTTTTATTGTTTTTCATTGTTGTTTGATGCGCATGGCTGTATTCTTGTAGATGGAACCGGATATGGAACCAGATTTAAGGATGAGCGCCAATGGCAAAACTATACGACACTACAATTAACGGACTCGACCCTGGCAAGCGAAAAAGCGAACGCTTAGATAATGGCGGGTCACTGATTATTTGGAATAAAAAGAGGGCTACCGGTGGTTCCAAGGAATTCTATTTCCGTAAAATATTGAAGGATGGTAACGAGATCAACATCAAGATTGGCTCATATCCTTCCATGAAATTGGTCCAGGCTAGGAAAAAAGCAAACGAACTATCTAGCAAGGCCAACGGCACCGACAATATCAAATTCCAACTTGAAGAAGAAAAGCGCCAAAGGGCAGCAGCCGAACAGGCTGCCATACGTGAACGCGCACGACTTGATAATCTAGGCACCCTTCAACAGCTCTGTGAGGCATACAGGGACCGAATGAAGGCAGAAGACCGGTCATCGTATGCCAAAGTTTTTGCATCCCTAGAGCGCTACGTGCTTACCCCCTATCCACACCTTGCAACTCAGAAAGCCAACCTCATAACAGCCGACGATATAAAGCACATATTGCAGGCCATGTATGACCGCGGCATAACCACAACATTAAATAGGACACGTGGCGACTTACAGGCTGCATTTAACGTTGGCCTAACTTATGACCACGATATAACCGTTCAAAGGTCAGAAGCATTGTGTTTTGATATAAGCTTTAACCCTGTGTCGAAAATTCAAAAAATCAAAAAGTTTGAACGTGCCTTACAACGACACTTGAGCGCGGAAGAACTGGGTACGGTATGGAATGAATGCGACCAATACATGAACCCCGTTTACGCCAGCTTATTAAAAGTAATGGTGTGTACTGGCTTCCACCCTTCTGAGTTATTGAGGCTTACTTTTGACGATATAGCGCATGATGAAAAGGGCGTTTACATGACCAAAACCAAATCGAATACGCCTAATTTGATATTGCTAAACAAGTACGCCTGGCAGGAAATAGAAACGCGCCTGGGCGAACCCAGTACTTCTAACCTATTGTTTCCTTCTCGCGTATCTAATCCAAAATCCGATATATACGACCGCGCCAGTGTCATGTCTAACCAGGTGGCCAGGCTACGGTCCAACTTGGATATTGAGCCTTTCACTCCACGGGATATACGCCGGACCGTAAAAACATTAATGGGTAAAGCTGGCATTAGTAAAACAATGCGCGACCGGATGCAAAACCATTCCGCGCCTGACGTAAGCAGCAAGCACTATGACCGCTATGACTATCTGCCCGAAAAAAAGGCGGCCATGAAAGTATGGGAACAGTGGCTTACCAATAATGTTATCGCGCCTGGTGCTATAGACTCCAACGTTATATCCGGTGTTTTTAATAGGGCGTAACAGTGACCGATCAAACAACAAAGACTTTTCCAAAAGCTGTGCCTCAAGGCTTAATCGACAAGCACTCGCACTACCAACGTGCAATCGCAATACACGGTGACATTGGCGGGTACAAAACCTATTCCGACGCTCTATATAAACTATTTACAGCCGTAAACCCGAGTGTAATCTTCACGCCGTTAAAGGAATACAACGAAGCCAATAAGCTAGATGATGATTATTTCGTACAGGTTTTTGAACACATGCTGCATGACGCTCTTGGGCTTACCTACTCAAGCGAGTGGGACCTAATGAAACCCACAGACAAACGCGCCGCCCTTGCAAGCATTGGAAAGGATATATCAAAGTTAATTGGCAGGCTAAAAAGGCACGACCTAGACCTGTCTATCCAGGGGCACATCAACCAAGGACTGGTGGATGCTATGCAAATATTCGAGGGGGACAGTTGGCGACCTGCTAGGGAGTGTGTAGCCTTAGAAGAAACGAGCTTATGTGATGTACTCAGCAGCGTACAACAACAATTGAAGATCCGAGACGCCACCAGTTTAGTTATCCAGCCTGGTAACAAAAACGTCAAACTCCATTACTTCACCAGGCGCTTTGCGGAATTCATGTCGCATGAGTACGGACTCATTGACCACGACTTAATAGCGAGCGTAGCCAACGTTTACTTCCCATATCATGACGTAGATGCGGATACTGTGCGTTTTCATCTACAGCTACTTACCCAACCTAAATAACACCAAAAGGACTTATCAAATGAACAACATCGACCTAACCGACGCAAAAACCCAGCTTTCAATTGACCTCTTAAGCAAGTTAACACCAGGCCAAATAAGCACGCTTACTAACGGTGCTAAATCATTAAGGCCTGGTGATGATCTGGAGAAACTAAAGCGCGAAATAGTATTGCCAGGCTAGCTCCACAATTAGGGCGGAGCGGTCTGTGAACGCGCCCCTGGTGCCATGCTGTAATCGCTGGGCACGCCCGGCTGGTGGCCTCTGTGCCGGTTAAGGCATGGTCAATCCTAGGCCCGGTACTGACATGATATTCACATAGGTTGCTTTAGCATATGTAGGCAAGCTATTACAACGTCCTCGAGTCTTGAGATTTGACATATCCGGCCAACATTACTACATTGAGCGCCTAGCAATAAATAAACATGGATAAGTTATGGCTGCTCAAATTGACGATATCATCGATCTATCACACCCCGCGCGCCTGATACCAGTAGTTGCAGACTCTAAGAAAGAGGAGCGAGCCACATCTATCTTATTAGCTGCTTTTTCGGTCGTTCCTGCATTCGCTCATGACGTACTTTCCGAAGCAGGAGCACGGATAGGAAAAAGGTCTGAGGTTAAATGTTTTACAGAAGTAACCTTCCCGATACAGGACTCTGATTCCAAGGGTCGCCCTGACGGACTAATTGTCATTACTCAAGGCAGTAAAAGGTGGTCTGCTTTGGTTGAATCAAAAATTGGCACTTCTGACCTAACGAGCCAACAAGTTGAAACCTATTTGGATATTGCTAAAGCCAATGGGATCGACTCGGTAATAACAATTTCCAACCAGTATGCTTCAGACCCTCAGCACCATCCTGTAAAAGTATCCAAAGTTAAAACTCGTTCTGTTGGTTTGTTTCATTTTTCTTGGACGTCATTATTGTCCCGTGCTTATGTGATAAGCGAGTCTCAAGCCATTGAAGACCCAGAACAAGCGTACATAATGAAAGAAGTTGTGCGGTATTACAGCCATGACTCGTCCGGAGTTAGTGCATTTACGAAGCTCCATAGCCACTGGAAAGATGCTTGCGAGACAATTCACAATCAAGGCTCCCTTACCAAAACGAGCGACATTGTTCAGAATTCTGCATCAAGCTGGATCCAATTAGGAAAATACCTGTCTCTCAAATTAAGTATGTTAACGCAAAGTACAGTTAGCATTGCGCTTAGTAGGCGCTGGAAGAGTAATTACGCTGACTATTTTTCAGACACATGCGATCAACTTATAAAGGCTCATAGCTTAACAACTCAGTTAAACATACCCAATACTGCGAGCCCTATTTCTATTCACGCGGACTTCACCAGGAGAACCATAACATTTTGCATGACGGTTAAGCCTCCCCAGGATAAATTACGCCCTACAGCTGCACTCAATTGGCTGACACGGCAATTTAAAGGGAAAGATCAGGAGAACATTCTCATTAGAGCCAATTGGGGGCGCAATGTGGTTATGATTGCCCCACTGGACGTATGCACCACTTGTCCTGACATGGTAATTCCTAGCGGTGCAAAAACGCTTCCAGCAAGTCTAGATATCGTCATGATTTTGGAGCTAAACGCACGATTTAAAGCAACAAAATCACTAGTTGATGAGATTGAGCGCCATTTGCCTGATTATTACGACAAGGTTGGTAGGCACTTAATAAAGTGGATACCCAAGCCTCCAAAAATAACGCCCATGAAAGAAGATAACGGCGATACCCCGCTAGAATAAGCGCCAAATGTACGTCAACTATCAATCACCGAATATTTACTTCCCTGTCAAGTAATAGCTTATACCGTGCATTGTTGGGCACCCTAAAAAGGACTTGCTAAATGAACAATATTGGACCGGTCATCCCTTGTAATTGACCTGTCAGATATTAAAGGCAAATTAGCCGATGGCCTATGCTAAATATTTAACCCAGCTCAAATAGAGCACTTACCAAGACGTTAAACGTTGGCGATAATATCCCGCCCCTACGTGAGGAAAAAATATGCTTTTTGTGAAGTGTGTCGCTAGCCTTGATAGGGGCCTGTAGACTTTCCTACGATAAGGTCGGCTTCAAGTATTTGTGATTGCGGTTGAAGACTAGGATTTTCAATAAAATCAATTAGTATATCGGCACACAATCTGCCTGCTTCACGTACTGAAGAGCGGGTGGCTGTAAACACAGGAATGGTGCCGCCGTTTTTCAGGTAGGACAGATCGTCATCATGGATTACGATGGAAAAGTCTTTGCCTAGGCGTAAGCCTTTTTCTTCTATAGCCCAGCGGGCACCAATGGCCATAATTAAGGACGATATGAGCGCTGCGGTAGGAGGGTTGTCACCTTCCAGTAGTTTGCTCATAGTGCGATAGCCAAAGTCCTCCGTCATTTCATCGGCAAACATGAGGCTGCTATCTATATTGATGCCATTGTCAGCGAGGGCTGCTTCGTAGCCTGCACGGCGACGTTGTGCGAAGTCTAAGTGTTCATTTCCGTTAATGAGGGCGATGCGTTGGTGGCCCAAGTCAAGCAAGAATTCTGTGGCGTGATGGAAGGCGCGCTGGTTATTCACATCAACATAGGGGTAGTCTAGGTCGCCGGGAACGCGTCCATGTACCACGAACGGCAGACGTAACTCTTTCAGCATTTTTATACGCGGATCATCTAACCTTGGCGCCTGCAGCACAACCCCGTCAACGGAGCCCTTTGCGTGTAGGTCTCTATAGGCCTCAGCTTCCTTGTCATTATCAGTTAGAGAAAGTGTGGAGGCATAACCTTTTTGACTATAGGTTTGGGCAGCGCCAGCTAGGAAGTCACCAAAAATTGGGTTTAGCATTTCATGTTGGGACGACATAGGTAATACATACCCAATCATTTTACTTTTACCAGTGGCAAGGCCCTGCGCGCGCGTATTGGGTTGATAGTTATGCTCCACGGCTGCAGCTTGGACAAGTGTGCGTGTTTTTTCACTGACTTCTGGGTAACCGTTAAGGGCACGACTCACGGTGGTTTGTGACATTCCTATCAACTTGGATAATTCTTTTAAATTCATATAAATCCAAAGGGCTATGGTGAACTTCTTGTTTCTGATTTTGGGGCAAAATGTGTTAAAAATCAATATAAACATCCATAATTAGCCAGTTAAAGCGCTTTGATAGGCCTATTATGTTGGTTTTTATCTATTGACATGCTATTGCATGGTGTTGTTTAATGCAGTTATCCAAAGCGCTTTGAAAGAATTTGGACCGAGAAGTTATCACTAAAAGATATAATAAATGGAGAACTCCAATGGTAAAAAATATTCTACCTACAGCTATAGCACTGGCCTTAACTGCAGGTGCTGCACAAGCGGGTGACGTGACCGTATTTGGGCCTTGGCTTGGCCCAGACCAAGAAAACGTTGAAGCAGTGTTAGCCGATTTTGCTGCTAAATCCGGTCACAATGTGTCCTATGTTGGGTCCGACAGTTTTGAACAACAAGTCCGTGTTGACGCAGAAGCAGGCTCAGCTGCTAATGTGTCCGTATTCCCGCAACCAGGTTTAGCCGCAGACTTAGCTAAGAATGGGTTTTTATCCCCGTTGGCAGCAGGCACAGCTGAATGGGTGCGTGAAAATTATGCCGCAGGTCAGTCTTGGGTAGACCTAGGCACCTATGCGGGTGCCGATGGCAAAGACGACCTTTATGGTTTCTTCTATAAGGTTGATGTGAAATCTTTGGTTTGGTACAACCCTGAAAACTTTGAAGACGCGGGTTACGACGTGCCTCAAACCATGGAACAGCTCAAAGCGCTTACTAATCAAATTGTTGCCGATGGAGGTACACCATGGTGTATTGGTCTAGGTTCTGGTGGCGCAACAGGTTGGCCTGCAACGGATTGGGTTGAAGACATGATGTTGCGTACTCAGTCGCCTGCTGATTACGACAAGTGGGTGTCTAACGAAATGAAGTTTAATGACCCTAAAGTTGTAGCGGCGATTGAAGAGTTTGGTTACTTTGCCGGTAATGATGACTATGTTGCTGGTGGCGCTGGTGCGGTAGCCTCTACGGATTTCCGCGACAGCCCTAAAGGTTTGTTTAGCTCTCCTGCACAGTGTTACATGCACCGTCAGGCTTCCTTTATTCCGGCCTTTTTCCCAGAAGGTACGTCTGTGGGTGAAGACGCTGACTTCTTCTACTTCCCATCGTACGCCGGCAAGGACTTAGGTTCACCAGTGTTGGGTGCGGGTACTGTTTGGGGTATCACCAATGACAGCGCTGAAGCGCAGGAGTTGATGGCTTACTTGCAGGATCCAAAGGCACACGAAATTTGGATGGCACGCAAAGGCTTCCTAACACCGCATAAAGGTGTGGATACTTCGGTCTTCTCTGATCCTACATTGAAGAAAATGAATGACATTCTTTTGGGCGCTACAACCTTCCGTTTTGACGCTTCTGATCTAATGCCTGGAGGCGTAGGTGCTGGATCCTTCTGGACTGGCATGGTTGACTACGCTGGCGGCAAGAGTGCGCAGCAAACGGCTGATGAAATTCAAGCGTCTTGGGATGCTTTGAAGTAACCCTTGTCTTGTCACAACCACACGGGCAGCTCACGCTGCCCGTCTTTCTCTTTTTTTTGAATACACTTCGAACTACTTTGATAAGTATTTTACGTCACTTTATGGCCTGCCAAACAATGGCATCGATAGTGTAGTATTTATCAAATTAGCTCACTTACTATAAAGGCTGCAAAACTATGCACCCCGCCCTACTAGGTATATTGACGATCGTTATTGGTGTGCTGGTTTGCATTTCCTATTTCTACGTTTCGAATTGGGTGCTAGATCATCTTATTTTCCCTGCCAAGGGGTCAAAAGCAGGCCGCAATATTAATCGAGCCAATATGATACGGCCTTGGCTGTTCTTATTTCCAGCCTTGCTGGCACTGAGTGTTTATCTGGTTTACCCCATTTTTGAAACCTTGTTCCTGTCCCTAACAGAGCGCTTGCCAGGCAATCATTATGTGTGGGCTGGTACCGACAACTATACACAGATGCTAGCCGACCCTAAGTTTGCCGAAGCTTTGGTCAATAACTTACTTTGGTTATTAATTGTACCGGCGTTTTCTACCGCCTTTGGATTGTTGGCGGCGCAATTGACTGATCGTATTAGTTGGGGCAATGCGGCCAAGTCTTTTATCTTTATGCCTATGGCCATTTCCTTTGTTGGGGCATCGGTTATTTGGAAGCTGGTGTATGATGCCCGCCCTGCCGGGCAGGAGCAGATTGGCATTTTGAATGCCATTTATACGGCCGTCACGCAAAACGATGCACAAACTTGGCTCACGCAAATGCCATGGAATAGCTTTTTATTGATGGTGGTATTGATTTGGATTCAAACGGGTTTTGCTATGGTGATTTTGTCGGCGGCATTACGTGGCATACCTGAGGAAACCGTAGAGGCTGCTGTTGTTGATGGCGCCAACCCATTTCAAATTTTCTTTCATATCAAGGTCCCACAGATAATGCCTACCATTTTGGTGGTATGGACCACCATTACCGTGACGGTATTGAAGGTGTTTGACATTGTTTATGCCATGACCAATGGCCAATGGGAAACCCAAGTATTGGCAAACTACATGTTTGATAAGTTATTTAGGGCCAATGACTGGGGCGTGGGTTCAGCGGCGGCTATGGTTATTATGCTTTTGGTTACGCCTATATTGTTGCTGAATATCCGTAACGCCCGCCGAGAGATGGAGTAAATTATGTTTAGTAATCATTCTCGCTCATCTTTGAAATGGGTGCTGCATTTATCAGTGTTATTTTTAGTAGCCCTATGGGTTTTTCCAACGGCAGGTTTGTTTGTATCATCCTTTCGTACGGTGGACCAAATTGGCGCCAGTGGCTGGTGGGCATCCATGTTCCCTAGTGAACAAAATATTATCGGCCGCACCGCGAAGCCCGAAACCCAGCAACTAATAGATAACTTATATGTAATTGAAGGCAATCTATTAGTTGCTGACAAAGAAATGACCCTGTCTAAGTGGGGTACTTCCTCCAAAGCCATCGACGTTTATCAGGTAGGCCAGACGGCGCCATTACGTAGAGGTGGCTCCATAACCGTGAGCGAAAATGGCCACTACAAAGTGGAAAGTAAACAACCATTGAGCGGGTCTCGGGGGCAGCGGGTGTTTTTTACTGCCACAGTGGCGCCTCACTTCACCTTAGACAACTACAAAAAAATGCTGTTAGACAAGTCTAACGTTGAGGGTATGGCCAGTGCTTTTATGGCCACTATGACAGTCACCATTCCAGCCACTATTATTCCAATACTTATTGCTGCCTTTGCTGCGTACGCCTTGGCTTGGATGAACTTTCCAGGACGGGCAATACTGGTTGCCGTGATCGTGGGTCTGTTAGTTGTGCCTTTACAGTTAGCCTTAATCCCACTGTTAAAATTACATATGAATATTGGCATAGGCAAAGGATACCTAGGGGTGTGGTTGGCACATACGGGTTTTGGATTGCCCTTGGCGATCTATTTATTACGGAACTATATGGCTGGACTACCCCGAGACATTATAGAAAATGCCCGTGTAGATGGCGCAACAGAATTCCAAATATTTACCCACATTATTCTGCCGTTGAGCTTTCCTGCCTTGGCGTCGTTTGCCATTTTTCAATTCTTATGGACCTGGAATGATCTCCTTGTGGCGAAGGTGTTCCTCATCGATTCAAGCGGCCAAACCACCGTCATGACCGCCAAAATTGTTGAAATGCTGGGCACCAGAGGCGGTAACTGGGAGATATTGGCTACCGCAGCATTTGTTTCTATCTCGGTACCCTTGATTGTATTTTTTGCCCTCCAGAAATACCTTGTACGCGGACTTCTGGCTGGCTCTGTTAAATAGGAAATTTGTTATGACACATGCAGTAAATAAGGATTGGTGGAAGGGAGGTGTCATTTATCAAATCTATCCTCGCAGTTACCAAGATACCAACGGGGATGGTATTGGTGATTTGAATGGCATCACCCAGCGCTTACCCTACATCAGTGATTTAGGGGTGGATGCCGTTTGGATATCGCCATTCTTCAAATCACCCATGCATGATTTTGGTTATGACGTGTCTGATTATTGCGCCGTTGACCCCATGTTTGGCACCATGAATGATTTTGATGCCTTGCTGGCTAAGGCCCACTGCTTAGGCCTTAAAGTGATGATCGACATGGTGTTATCCCATAGTTCTGACCAGCACCCATGGTTTATAGAGAGCCGCGCCAACCGTAACAATGAAAAATCGGATTGGTATGTGTGGTCCGATCCACAAGCTGACGGCACACCCCCAAACAATTGGTTGTCCATTTTTGGTGGTTCGGCTTGGCAGTGGGACTCTCGCCGTGAACAGTACTACTTACATAACTTTTTAACCTCGCAACCCGATTTAAATTTCCACTGCAACGCGGTACAAGACGCTTTGTTAGCGGCGACTCAATTTTGGTTGGACAAAGGTGTTGATGGTTTCCGTTTAGACACAATCAATTTCTATATTCATGATAAGCAGTTGCGCTCTAATCCGCCCTTGCCGGCGGAGCAGCGTAATAACTCAATTGCGCCATCAGTCAATCCGTACAACCACCAAGATCATGTGTATTCCAAAAATCAGCCAGAAAACTTAGATTTCCTTGAACGTTTTCGAGGTTTACTGGATGAATACCAGGGCCGCACTATGTTAGGTGAAATTGGCGATGCGCAATATGGATTGGATATTTTAGGCAAGTACACTGCCGGTGATGAACGGGCGCACATGTGCTATGCCTTTGAGTTTTTGGGTTCTGACCCCATGACCCCACAGTGGATACAGCAGACCTTTGCAAAACTCCAGCAGGTTGCTGCCGACGGTTGGGCTTGTTGGGCGTTTTCGAATCATGATGTCGTGCGCCACAAAAGCCGCTGGGAGTTAACTGATGAAGCAGCCAAGACCTTCACGGCGTTAATGATGTGCTTACGTGGGTCGACGTGTATTTATCAAGGTGAAGAGCTTGGGTTCAACGAGTCAGAGGTGCCTTTCGACGCTATACAAGATCCCTACGGCATTGAGTTTTGGCCAGAATTTAAAGGCAGGGATGGCTGCCGTACACCTATGATTTGGGATGCGATGGCAAAAAACGGGGGGTTCTCGGAAGGGGAAACTTGGTTGCCCGTGGCGCAAAGTGAATTGATGAAGGAGCCCAATGCTCAAGTGGGCGTAGCGGGCTCAATGCATAGCCATTATAAACAAGCCATTGCCCTGCGCCATGCCTACCAAGCACTGGCTGAGGGAGAAATGGTGGAGGTTGAGGCCACTAAGCAGACCCTTAGTTTTAAACGCAAGTTCAATGATCAGGTGTTATTCTGTTGCTTCAACTTGAGTGACACTGCGGTGCAGATAACAATGCCTAGGGGCGAATGGCACCTAGTAGAACAACAATTGTATGGTTTAGTTCCACCCATCGGTATTGGGGCACACCTAACAGCATGGCAATATATTATTGCCGTACAAGCCTAAGAGAGCGAGATAATGGCTGACTTAACACTGACTAATATTGGCAAGACCTACAAAGGTGGCGTTAATGTTCTAAAGGGAATTAATTTGCAGGTCAAACGAGGTGAACTTATCGTTTTTGTTGGCCCTTCTGGCTGCGGAAAATCTACCTTGTTGCGCATGATCGCCGGTTTGGAAACTATTACTGATGGGGACATGATTATTGATGGCATGCTCGTCAATGATGTGCCTCCAGCAATGCGTGGTATTGCCATGGTGTTCCAATCCTACGCCTTATATCCGCACATGACCGTGCGTGAAAATATGGCTTTTTCTCTCAAGATTGCCAAGAGAACGGCTAAGGAAATTGAAGCTGCTGTAAACCATGCGTCCCACATACTCAAACTCAACGACTACCTAGACCGGTTACCAAAAGCCCTCTCCGGCGGGCAACGCCAAAGGGTGGCTATTGGTCGCGCAATTGTGCGTGATCCTAAAATATTTTTATTTGACGAACCTTTATCCAACCTGGATGCGGCACTTAGGGTAGCAACGCGCATTGAAATTGCTAAATTAAAAGAAGCTATGCCAGACCGCACCATGGTTTATGTAACCCATGATCAAGTGGAAGCCATGACCTTGGCCGACCGCATCGTGGTGTTGGCGGATCGTGGTATTGCGCAGGTAGGGACACCGATGGAGTTGTACAAGACGCCGGACAACGAATTTGTTGCACAATTTATCGGTTCCCCAGCCATGAACCTTCTGCCAGGGGTGATTGTTGAAACGGGTTCACGCACCATTGTGCAGCTGGACTCAGGTGAAAAAGTGGCCTCTAGTATTGCTACCGCTGTTGATGATGCGGGCAAAAAAGTCAATATAGGCGTACGCCCTGAAGATCTTTCCATGTGCGAAGATGGGGGGCTACATTGCGGCTCTATTGATTATACCGAGGCCCTAGGGGATGTAACTCTACTTTACTTCCACCCAGAAGGTAACCATGACGGCATAACTGCCAAGATAGCGGGCATTCATTTGGCTCTAAGGGGGCAGGTCGTTAAAATTAGCGCCCATGCAGACAAGGTGCACTTGTTCCATAACGGGCAGAGCATGCGATGATCGTCTGTTGTGGCGAAGCGCTGATTGATATGATTCCACTGTCGGGAGTAGACGGAAAGCTAACTTTTAGGCCTCTATCTGGAGGTGCGCAGTTCAATACAGCTATTGGTTTAGGGCGATTAGGTATTAACTGCGGTATGGTTTCCGGTATTTCCAACGATATGTTTGGCCAGCAGTTAGTTCAAGCATTGACACAGAGCGATGTGTCGACACAGTACCTCATTCGTTCTGATCGACCTACGACCTTAGCATTTGTGAAGCTGATAAAGGGGCAGGCTAGTTATACTTTTTACGATGAAAATAGCGCTGGCTGCACTTTATTTCCCAAAAGCATAGGCGATTTTCCTGCCTCAGTATCCTGCTTGTCTTTTGGTGGTATCAGTTTGATTGGCGACCCTAGTGCTAGTACCTACTGTCAGCTCGCGGAGACGAATTCCTTTAATAAGGTCATTATGGTGGATCCAAATATACGCCCAAGCTTTATTCTGGATGAATATAGCTACCGACAACGGTTGCAGCGTATTATGGCCGTGGCAGATATAATTAAACTATCCGACGAAGATCTAATTTGGCTAGTTCCTGAAGGTGATATTGCCTCAAAAGTTTCGTGCCTATCTCAATCATCCCGCCAATTAGTGATAGTGACCCGTGGTGGCCGGAGTGTACTTGCCTTTCGTGATGAAGCTTTGTTAGTGTCGTCGCCTGTAGGCATGGTAGATGTGGTTGACACAGTAGGGGCCGGTGACGCTTTCAATAGCGGCCTGCTGGCCAGTTTTGAGCAGCAAGGGTGTTTGTCAAAAGAGAAAATGGCTACCCTAACTGCTTCTCAAGTGAGCCAGGCACTAGCTTATGCAGGTAAAGTAGCCGCACTTACCGTGTCTCGCGTTGGAGCTAACCCTCCTTGGCTCAGTGAATTGGCTTAGGCCGCTGGTTCAGATAGGTTTTTCGCTGGACTGAGGTATGTTGGAATGACTCAACCCTTTGATATAGACAATGAGAAAATCGCCAATAACCTAATCTGATACCAGAACCAAGCCAGCGTCCGACTGTGGGCCTGATTTAACCGAGCTCAAACAAGGCAGATACACCGAGTTATTTACAGGGTCCATCTAGAGTGGGGCTGAAAGGTGACCTAGAACTACTCAATAGCTAACTGTAGTTGTTTTGCGCGGTCTCTAGATTAGCCGCTATTACCTCAAGGCGTTGCATGAACTCTTTGGGCACGCCGTCGCCAGCGAGTTCGTCTAAAGCTTCATAAATAATACCCCTAATGACTTGCTCGACTTCTATGTAGCTTTCCATTCCTAGGATTTGAGCGGCCGCCTTGGGCGGTAATGCTAATAGCTTGGCCCTGGCGTTTGATAACAATCCTTGCCAGCCTTCAATTACCATTTCTAGTGGCAACAAGTTTCCGCGTTGCTGCTCTAACTCCAGCGTAACCTTTTCAGCTTGCAGCCTGGTTAACTTGGCTCGCTCCTGGGTGTAGTCCAGGTCGCCGCTAGAGCGATTATCTAGCCAGTTTTTTAGGGTGTCCATTTCAAAGAACACCTGTTTGCCCTTCTTGGTATATGGACAGCCTTTACGCCGCCAGTCATCCAGTGTGGTTAATGATACATTGAGTTTTTGTGCTGTCTTGGCTCTGTTTAATTCCATAGTAGTATTCTCGAATAATTATTGATAACTAGCGAAACGGTGCGCTCCTATAACACCCCATGTTGGATAGCCGAGTAGGGATCCAAGGCCTTACGTAAAAAACGTTTTTTACCTACACCCGTCATTTGCACCGATAAAACCTATATAACTCCCAGGCTTGTTAGATAAATCGGTTTTGTAGGTTTTATCGCTTCGCCTTTTCAAAGAGCTATAGAGATAAATCGGCTTTACCGGTGCAAACTGGGTCTGCGGGTTATTTTTCGTTTTTACCGGTCACAGTATTTAGGGTGCTTAAAATAGTCTGTTGCCCGCTTGGTGGTGCCGCTAACTATCTTCTGCAAGTGGCCGTGCTCGCATAAACTATCTAACGCCTCGTGGATTTCATCCGTCGTTGTTAGGCCATGCCAATTCTTGCTATTAATCGCACCTATGCGAAATGGATTGGGCATATCATTCAAACGTTTCTGCAATGCCTTGGCGCTGCCTATAGGGCCGTCTGCAAGCGCGTACACGCGCCTAGCATGGCTTTCTAAATATTCGCACCACGCGATAGCTTTCTGGGTTGATGTAGCGCCTATATTGCCGCCAGGGCTTGAGTCTACTGCATGGATAATTAATGCCAGGCTAGGCAACAGCGATACATATTTGGCAAGGTGTGATTCAAGCTGTGGGTTAAGTGTGGCGCTCCTAACAAGTTTCTGGTTTCTGTCATACCAGGTGTCGAACAGTGCTTGTGCCTCCCTGCCAAATTTCTGGATTGTTGGGTTAGCTAGATCACCATCGAGCAAGTTTAGCTGTGCAAAAAGTTGACTAGCCATGAGCGTGGCCTGTTCATTGGGCGGCCTATCTACATGCCTGAAGGGTTTAGGGTCTGGATACACCATCAACTGGAATCGCTCAATCAGCCCGTCGTCGCCCTTACCTTCTTTCTGCGCTGCAAGGTACGGTATTAGCTTACCAGGTTGGATGCCACCCATTAGGCTCAATGTCGCGCTCTCAATCCGTTGTGTGCCTCTGCCTATACGGTCATAGGTAAAGCTACCAGTGCCGGACCAACATTCCAGGTAAAAAGCCCTATCGCTGGCACGGTCTGGTTTATCCAGCGTATTTAGCCAGCCTGTTAGCTCGTCACGGAATAATAAAACGCCCATAGGATTGCTGCCTAATAACTCACCCAGCTTTTCCACGGTGGCATCATTGACAATAAAACGTTTGCACGGCGGCGGCTGTACAGGGTCCAAGCTTAAAGATTTTAGAAAATCCTTTTCGCCTTCTTCCTGCTCGCCTTTCACGATCTTACCTTTCAACAACTTTTCGTTGGCCTTGAGCGACACCTTCGCCACTTTTACTTGATCAAGGTATTTGCCCATTGCTACACCATGCTTTTCAAATTCGACCGATTCAAATTGATGTAGCGGGGCCATGGCTTTTGTAAGTGACGGTGTTTTCTTAGCCGACGGCCGACCAATCACAGCGCCCCATAGGTTGGGGACCACTAACCATGGGTCGTACCGCTTAGGCATAACAGCCAGCTTGCGACCAATAAGCGTGGCCAACACGACCATAACACCGACCGCCACATAATCCGGTGATGAATCATCCATCCGTTCTGCGATATCGGTTATATAATCCCGCATACGATCAGGTAGCATTTCGGGGGTCAAAGGTTTGACCGGCAATAGTTCCGTCTTCAATTCCTTGGGTTTATCCCAGGTTAATGACTCTGCGACTACAGGTGAATTATTGGGGCTATTTTCCGGCGCAACCCTTGGGCTTGCTTTGCCGTCCTGCAACCCACTGGCAAGCGTCTTTGCTATTTCATTGGCGGATAGGCCAGCTTGATTTGCTGCCTGGGTGAGGGCGTCACGCGCCACCTGTTCAGGTATTCCACCACCGGCGACCAATTGGCCAAGGCTAAAACTCGCTTTGTTAAGTGCGTCGTTTCTAGCGCCTTTTTGTGCTGTGGCAACTGCCCGACATTCGCTATCTAAGGCTGTCGTGTAATACGCCTGGTTATCGTTGGCGGCCGGCATAGCGGTGTTAAAATCTATTCCGGTGTTCGTTGTTTTTTCTGGGTCCGATATTAACTCTAAAAGCCACTCGGGCATCTGTGGTGGCTCGCCGGTGGTCGTGAACTTGTACACCTTGCCGGTATGGTGAATAGACGGCGGCGCGACCACATACCCACCATTGGCGCGCACATCAAACCCCAGGTCTTTAACCTTCGTTTTGTTACGCATTTTTCGACCTTTAGGATAGGAAAAATATAGGTGATGCCCATTGCCAGTCTCTACTTTTGGACCGGTTGGCAGAGCCTCTGGCTGGGTCGTTAAATATTCCGCCCAGATTTTTTCGTCGTCAACATCTACGACGATCAGGTTGTTGATTTCGCCAGTAGCTAGGCCAATGTTAAACGCTGTGGTCTGCCAAAAGCTTTGTATCTTTTCCGGTGAAGTCGTGGCACCTTTAAAGCCATTGCTATTGGCGGGTTGTTTGCATTTCTCTTTGACCGGAAACACATGCATTCCATTTTTTGCGTATGCCTGCGCTTGAGTCAGCATTACTTCCTGTGGGCTAATCATTGGCTGCCTCCTGCTGCGGGTAAGACTGACCGCTGGCCGGGTGTAGGAAATATGTACGCTGCCTCATACCATTGGTGCCGTGTATCAACGAACCTGGTTGCGCTACGATTTTATAGCCATCGTCACGAAGGTTTTCAATTACCGTGGCAATATCAACAATGTGCTTTTCTGAAGGGTTATAGCAAGATAGCGGAACGTACTGCGATATGGCGCAAGGTATCTGCAAAGCGTGGAGAACTGCATCTGAAACTATACCCACACGGGCACACCCAACATTGCGACCGCCTACTGAGATAGGGGCGTTATTTTGGGCTACACATGAGCTTGTGCTATCATCATGTTTGCACGCATGACTAGGGCTACTCTTTGGGGTGGTCTTTTTTTTGCTCATTTTTCCACCCTCCTATGCTGTTGTGTTCTGTTGGTTAGCAAACTGCTCTATCCACTTAGATAGCACCATTCGATCATAAACAACCTTCCGGCCGATCTTACGATAGGTGGGCGCGGGCACGCCTGCCAACGTCCCAGTGACGCGTGATACACGAACGGTTGATGAACCAAAACCTAAGTAGTTTGCGGCAACGTGAGTATCACAGTGGGGGCTTAGGTTATTGTGCGATTTGGAGTGCTGTTGATTAGTAGTATTCATGGTCGTGCCTCTTGGTTGATGACATCGACAATTACATAGAAATATCAGGTTGTATTTAAGTGAGAAGTTAGGGTGTTTATCTTCAACTTCTCACTTGACGCTATTGCAGCCCTTTAAAGACGCGCATGCGGAAGAAACCTAGTTAGGTTGGATAAGGATAAATGTAGATTATTTTAGATGGAACCTAATATGGAACCAGATTCAATTATTAGCGAACTAAAAAATGGTAAGTTCGTCTAAGTCCTTGATTTGTATGGCGCGCCAGGAGGGAGTCGAACCCCCGACCAACAGGATCGGAACCTGCTACTCTATCCAGCTGAGCTACTGGCGCGTATTACTCAACCCTTAAAGAAATAAGGGATACTGCGAAGAA
>Ga0209825_1000791_pt1 | contig 18354 bp, 19 predicted proteins | sample EN8Hudsemesocosm_FD_184631 | JGI IMG/M metagenome (GOLD analysis project Ga0209825, IMG submission 184631) | Methane-oxidizing microbial communities from mesocosms in the Hudson Canyon - EN8B Hudson Canyon (SPAdes) (version 2) | ecosystem: Environmental > Aquatic > Marine > Cold seeps | place...
ATCAATAAACTAAGCCACTCTCCTTTTTCACTAACATGAAAAACAGGGTAACCTTCGGCAGGGCCGCTTCGCCATTCAACATAGGCCTCAACCACCTTCACCCGCGCTAACGATTCACCTTCTTCATTAGAAGTGGCAGGGTCTGTCATCACTTTTTCTTCAGACTGAGCAACGGAACAAGTCATCCCAACCAATGTCAGGAACAGAAAATGAAGACTTATACTCGTTTTTATATGGTTGATCATTTTTAGCATAAAATCAGTTCGCGGGTGCATCAAAGGGATTGTTATAATATTGCGCACCTAAGTCCAACCATTCAGAAATAAGTTTCATTTCAACCGAACTTAAGAAACCAGCATGACTCTGCCCTGCCTCAAAACGATTCATAAAAATGGTATTATTTCGGGCTCCCACAGTATTCATACTGGGGAAAACGGTTACTTCTACTGTTTCGGGCACGGTCACAAGCATTGTATTTCCATCGGCATCTAATACCGGCTCCCCATCCTCTCCTAACAGTACAATTAATTTAGGGGTCATTATTGTGTTGCCATCGCCATCAAGCACTGTATTTCCATCCTCATCCGTTTGAGGCTCCATTACTATTTCACCGGTTTCACTAAGCACATTTTGTAAAATACCTGCCACCAACTCAACTTCACTGTCTGTACTTAAAAGCTCTTGATAAGATTTAAAGTGATCAGCTTCCAAGTCTGAAGCGCCATCACTTAAGTCTAATTGCTTATCAGGTACTTTCGATAAGTCCATATCATCAACATTAGAGTGACAACTGGTACAGGTGTTATCAGTGATTACCGTAACCTCATCAACATCCAACACCTGACGATTTACAGACCATAAAGGGTGAATATGATGTTCATAATTGATCGTCACTCTACATAGACTAGTCCAATTTGTTGCACAGCCTGCATTAATTGGCGGAGTACTTTGCAAATCGCTATAGGCATAACTAAAACTTGCAGCCGGGCTAGGCGATGAATCAGGTGAAGGGTCTGTCCACTCATCATCAAATATAATGTCAGGCTTGAGTCGTCTAACGTCATTGATTCCAGCATATGTTTCAGCCATGGTTTCGCCCATATTAGCAAACAGTACTGGGTCAGTATTGGGGAATTGAATGCCTGAGGTCACCGCGCCAACGTTAATCGCATCTGGCTCAGCCTCTGCTCTACCATGTGGAATTTCACTCGTACCAGTATGACAACCAATACACTCTATCGTTTCACCAGGAGCAACATGTAACCAATTTTGATGCCGACTTCCCGTTCGTTGTCCTTTTTCATCTAATACACTAATCGCAAAAGCAACATTAGCGGGTACCACCACTTTTACTGAGCCATCAGGTTCAATGGGTGCATAGCCTAAAATTTCTCGCATCAACTGCCCACGGTTTATCCCAAAAGCACTATTATCAAAGTCATACACGTCTTCACTAGGTAAAGAAACAGGTTTTTCAATACGAATAAAGCGCTGAGGGCGATCTTCCGGCGGAGTCGTAACAGGGTCTGAAAGTGCGCCTAAACCATTGGGTGAAGTATCAACACCATCAAAATCATAAACACTTTTAATATGAATCACACCGAAACCAAGATCTGCCAAAATCTGTGCATCAGATGACAGAGTCATCGGGGGAATATAAGTAGGTAGGGGTCTTGATGTCATTAAAACAGCCTCATCAAATAATTCCCCCGCTTCAGGCAAATCGATTGGCCGCTGAGTATTAGTCCCTGCGTCAAGCACCCACAAACCATACAAGGGACTCGCTGCTTCATACGCTTCTGATGCTATTTTTTCAGCGGTGCAACTTTCTACAGATCCGGGTTGGTCACCATCTGTTGCAGAATCTGAGTCAATTAATTCGATACGGCAGATACTCCAACTTACTAAATATCTATTTGTACCATCATATAAAGGAAAGAATGAACCATAGGTGCCATTTAAGTTCAGTTCACCGTCGGTATTTAAACCGCTAATAATCGCTGACTGCCCAACGCCCCCCATTCCATCGACAGAAACATCGTGTTCGACAAAGTCATTCACGTTGACAGAAGTCGGTTGGCTAGCAAAATTGCCTGTTTCGAATTCTCGTAGTTGAATAATAATATTACCGTCTTCAAGTTCGCGTGGTTTTACAAATTGAACTTGGCTCCCTTGGCTTCCAGTATCGTGTGAATGCCGACCATACATATAAGTTAACTCGGAACCATCTGGGTTTATTTGATAAAGGTTGAGACCGTTATTCGAAGTTTGGCCGGCATTATCCCAACGACTAAAGACTATTTTTCCGTTTTCCAAGACAGTTGGATTGATATCGTGACTTTGATTAAAGGTAATTTGTTCAATACCACTACCGTCATCACTCATAACATGTAACAAGAATGCGTCCGAATTACGTTCTTCGTCTTGCGCTGCATATTGGCCTTTACCTTCATCCAGCAAAATAGCTCTTGAACGGCTTTGGCGCGTTGAAGAAAATAAAATCCGGCCATCAGGTAAATAACTCGGTGAAATATCATGGCCGGACTCTGCCGTGTCATTACCTTGAATAATACGCCTCAGCGTAGACACCTCTTGATCATACTCCCAAATATTCCACTTGGGCTGGTCTTCATCGTCTGCATCTTCAATTTCAGGCGCCCGCATAGAAAAGATGAGTTTATTACCATCGTACGAGATATTAAGATCTTTAACATCGTATAAAAGGTCGCCGTCATCATTTAGAAATACAGGGTCAGAAAAGGCAGCCGAAGTAATATCTCTAGTGTTCGAAGTAGGCGATGCACTATTTTTTATATAGAGCACAGCACCAGGAACAAATAGTGAAGGTTCGGCTAAGTCATCACCCTCAAGTTCATTATTATCATCGAATAATAGCGGACGTTTAATAAAAGCAACGGGATGCTCCGCAACTAATGGGTCTGAGTTAGAACCACTCGATATATCGGTGCTTTCTCCAAGGCTACATGCCATCAATAAGTAAGTACCTAAAAATAAAATTAATGTTTTTGATAGATCTGAACGCATTTTTAACACAGTCCATTTGTAAAAAAATGTTAATTGGGTATTTGCAGTAAAAGCTTGTCTGTTCAACATAATTCAAGCCTCATTAATGACTTAGAGAAGGATTATGTCTTTAGTATGGTCAATTCAAAAGTACTTTCTACCACAGTTAAGTTACGCTATGTAAGGCTGAGCACTACTACGCATTTTTGAATGTATTACATAAATTAAACTTCAATCTTCAGTTATTTAGGTCTAACGTTATTAGCATAGATCCAAAGAAGGAACCTGCCATGATAGATTTCATTTTTTTCGCAAACAAAAGGTCACGCGATATGCGCCTTGTGCCGCCGCAAACTGAAACATTATCAAAAATCATAACTAAAAAGTCACTCGCCTCTCTAGTTTCAACATCATTATTACTAGGCTTATTCACTTATGGGCAAGCCAATATTGTGCTTGCGGGTGAAAGGGAGCAAGCAAAACGGATTCATGACCGAATTGCGGGCGTACCGCCTGCCCCAAACACACTGGACGACATGGCTGCTCAAATTTTGGCAGGTAATGCCTCCACTGCAGCTTTTACCGCGATGGAGCATACGGCCTTTTATGATGTTACTTTAAAAAATTTAGCGGCTCCTTGGACCAATGAAGCCATGTCGAGCTTTGTTCCGCTTAATGACTATACCGCTACGATAATTGGCCTTGTGCGCGACGACGCTGATTTTCGTACCATACTATATGGCGATGTGCTTTATGAAGCTGATTCAAGCTTAAATCTTAGTAATTACTCAATGACTGATAATGACCATTACGAAGAATTAGAAGAATTGGGCGTTAGTTTAAAGGATTCACTTGAACCCATTGCTCAATCTGTCAGGAACGGCTTACCCGCCTCTGCCACAGCCGGCGTAATGACAACTCGTGCCGCCGCAAAATCTTTTTTTAAAGACGGTACAAACCGCGCCATGTTTCGCTTCACTGCACTCAACCATTTGTGCAACGACATGGAACAGCTGAATGATATTTCACGCACCCCCGATCGAATTCGTCAAGATGTATCTAGAAGCCCAGGTGGAGACAGTCGTATCTTTTTAAACAGCTGTATTGGTTGCCATAGCGGCATGGACCCACTAGCGCAATCATTTGCCTATTACGAATATGACTATGATGTTGAAACCGATCCAGAAGGTGAAAGCGGCAGTATTGTTTATAACAGAGCCGGTACAACAGATCCTGTAACGGGAACACGCGTTCAAAGTAAATACCATAATAACGCAACGAACTTCGAATATGGATATGTAACACCAGATGACCACTGGGATAATTACTGGCGCGAAGGCCAAAACAAATTATTAGGATGGGACAATACCTTAAGCGGCTCTGGTGAAGGTGCCAAATCGATGGGACAAGAGCTCTCACATTCAACAGCTTTTGCAGAATGTCAGGTCACTAAAGTATTTAAAAATGTCTGTTTACGTTCTCCGGTTGATTCCAATGACCGCCTTGAGATTTCGAATATGGTGGCGTCATTTGCTAACAGTAATTACAACTTAAAGCAGGTTTTCGCTGACTCAGCGGTTTATTGTATGGGTGAATAATCATTCAGCAAACAAACATTATATTAGCGAAACAAAGAAATGATGGAACATGACGACAATGACGGAACACTAAATATGAAGCAAACAAAGCATTTAAGAAGCTTGATACAAACCATGCGCTCTCATGCAAGCGAGGCTGTTATGACGACTAGTATATTTAGAAAGCAAATTTTAAGAAGCACTGCACTGCTCTTCACACTCTTAGCTACGTTTTTTCTAAACGCCTGTGGCTCTGATAGTGGCGCGCCAAATCAAGCACGACCAAACGACAGTACTGGCACAGCTAGCAGTAATTATACCGGAGATGCACCTGCCACAACCGACGTACAAAGCTTTAAATTAAATGTCTGGGACAACCTAGTAAGCCAAGATAAATGTGGCGGTTGCCATAATAGCAGCACGGGTAACCAATCACCCTTGTTTGTAGACGACCAAGACATAAACTTGGCCTATGCCCAAGTAAACAGCCTTGTTAATTTAGACGATCCTGTTTTGTCCAGACTTGTAACAAAAGTAGCAGGCGGTCATAACTGTTGGCTAACCAGCGATGCAGCTTGCGAAGATATTATTACGCGCTATATTACAAATTGGGCAGGTGGTTCAGCTGGCTCAACCACAGAAATTGTATTACGCTCACCGGCAATTAAAGACCTTGGTACGACTAAGAACTTTCCGGATGACACGACTAGCTATAGCACCACTGTTTACCCACTATTAACTCAATATTGTGTCGACTGTCATGTTGAAGGAATTCAAACCCCTTTTATTGCCAGCGCAGAAATAAGCACCTCCTATAATGCGGCTAAAAGTAAGATTGATTTACAAACGCCCGCCGGTTCACGCCTTGTACTGCGCCTAAGAAACGAATTTCATAACTGTTGGGATGGAAACTGCACCAGTGCTTCACTGGAAATGGAAAATGCCATTAAAGCCTTTTCTGACACGATTGATACCGCAGAGGTTGACCCTGATTTAGTCACTAGCAAAGCTTTATTGTTAATTGAAGACGGTCTTGTTGCGAATGCAGGCGGCCGATTTGAAGATAACATTATAGCATTGTATGAATTTAAAGAAGGCGAAGGCACAATCGCCAATGACACCAGCGGCATTGAGCCCGCTATGAATTTAAACCTCTTTGGTAATGCCGACTGGGTTGGCGGTTGGGGTATCAAAATTGGCCCTGCTTATACTGATGAAACGACCAACATCGCTTATAATAATGGTAAAGCACAAGGCTCAACTGCTGCCAGTAAAAAACTTCATGACCTGATTAAAGCCACAGGTGAATATAGTGTAGAAGCTTGGGTCGTTCCCGGTAATGTTGCTCAAGAAGAGACCCCTATTGTGACTTACTCAGGGTCTGATGAAGCGCGCAACTTTACCCTAGGACAAACGCTCTACAACTACGATTTCTATCAACGAAGCAGCACTACCGACCAAAATGAAGCCATGTCGACGGCTGATGCAGATGAACGCCTTCAAGCTAATTTACAGCATGTGGTCATTACTTTTGCGCCGAGTGAAGCTCGAAAGATTTATGTTAATGGCGAATTCACTGAAGACCTTGATTCTGATACTGCCGGTAATTTAAGTGAGTGGGACGATAGTTTTGCGTTTGTTCTTGGTAATGAAGGAAGCAGTAACTCGCTCTGGCAAGGTACTTTACGTATGGTCGCTATTCATAATAGAGCATTAACCAGCGAACAAATATCTCAAAATTATAATGTGGGTGTCGGTGAAAAATTCTTTTTACTTTTTAGTGTTTCACACCTAACCAATACGCCAGAAAGCTTTGTTGTTTTTGAAGTCAGCCAATATGATAGCTACAGTTATTTATTTTCAGCCCCCTATTTCAAAAGCCTTGACCCAACAGCCTCTTTCTCTGACATTCCAGTTCAGGGCCTTAAGCTTGGCATTAATGGTAAAGAAGCAGCAATAGGACAAGCCTTCAAAAATATTGATATCAGTTTAAATGATACCGACTATGAAAATGGTAATGGTCAACAATCTTTATCTAATTTAGGTACCATCATCGCGCTAGAAACCGGGCCAAACACGGATGAATTCTTTTTAAGTTTTGAACAGATTGGCTCATTCACGAATGTTATCGTGGAAGCAGAACCACCCTCACCGCCAGCACCAGCAGATGATGAGCCGGCGTCAGAGATCGGTTTAAAAACATTCGATGAGATCAATGTATCGATGTCAGCATTAACGGGCGTAAGCAAAACCGATACGAATGTCAGTGCGACATTTAATACAGTCAAGCAACAATTACCGACCGTTGAATCCATTAGTGGCTTCTTATCAGCGCATCAAATGGCCATCACACAGCTCGCTATAAAGTACTGTGATGCTTTAGTGGAAGACACAACGCTACGCGCAAGCTTCTTCCCTTCGTTTGTGTTTACGACCAATGCCAACACCGCATTTAACACCGCAGGAAAAGATTTAATTATTAATCCACTACTCGAAAAATTGGTAGGTAATAATTTAGATAGCCAGCCTTCAGATAGCGCTGTAAGTACAGAATTGAGCAACTTAATTGACACATTAACAACATGTAGCGCCGGTAATAGCTGCGCAAGTGACCGAACTGAAACCGTTGTAAAAGCTACCTGCGCTGCTGTGCTTGGTAGTGCTATTACTCTGGTTCAATAGAAGGACGATACAATGTTTATAAAACCAACATTAGCGCAAACAATCGCCATCAATGCGCCATTAAAGCATGCGGATCATGCACGCCCTAAATCCCGAAGGGAATTTATTTCTCAAGGTTTTATGGCCGGTTCAGCAAGCGTTTTTGGTTCGTCAATTTTCAGCTTATTTGGCAACCCAAGCTCAGCCTCCGCAGCGCTTTCTTCTGATTTAGAAGCCTTAAAAACCAGTTGTGGTATTTCTGCTCAAGGAGCAGGTAAAGTTCCTTTTATCTGCTTTGACTTAGCAGGAGGCGCTAATATTTCAGGCTCCAACGTGCTTGTAGGCGGCCGTGGCGGCCAGCGTGATTTTTTAAGTACGGCAGGCTACAGTAAGCTCGGCTTACCAGGCGACATGGTACCAAATGCAGTTAACCCTGATGATATGACAAGTAGTTTTGTTAATGAAGAACTGGGCTTAGCCTTCCACTCTGACAGTGCCTTTCTAAGAGGTATTCTACAAAGTACCACTGCAGGAACCCGCGCTTTAACAAACGGCGTTGTAATACCTGCACGCTCTGATAACGATTCCGGCAACAACCCACACAATCCCATGTATGGCATTTATGGTGCAGGCGCAAAAGGCTCATTACTCGATTTAATAGGCTCACGTAGTTCAGACTCCGGTGGCAACTCAATGTCACCCATGGACATGATTAATCCAGAAGTCAGACCAACAAAAGTTGATCGCCCTACCGATGTAACCGGCTTAGTGGATGTCGGCGATTTAGTGGGCCTACTCAGCCAAGAAGATGCTGTCGCTGTAATGGAATCTATCCAAAGAATCAGCGATAGTAAAATGGACCAAGTGAGTACTGAAATAACCAAAGATGAAGTAGTAAAAGATCTAGTTCGTTGTGGTTATGTTAAAAGTGCTGATATTGCAGACCGTTTTGGCGATCCCACCTCACTTAACCCTGCTGTAGATCCAGATATCGTTGGGCCGACTGGAATTTTCTCTCAAACTGAATTCGATAGTGATGGCGAATTTAGAAAAACAGCCTCTGTAATGAAACTAGTGGCCAACGGTTATGCTGGCGCAGGCACCATTACCATGGGTGGTTACGATTACCACACAGGAAACCGAAGCACTGGCGAACTACGTGATGAACGTGCAGGTCGCTGCATTGGCGCTTGTCTTGAGTATGCAAAAGCGATTGGAAAACCTATCATGGTTTATGTATTCAGTGATGGTTCTGTCGCCAGTAATGGCATGATAGACAACTCTATTGAAGGACGGGGTAAAGGCGTTTGGACAGGCGATAATTCATCTACCGCTGCTGCATTTTATTTAGTTTACAACCCTCAGGGCAAACCTGAAGCTAGAACTAATAACCAAATTGGTTATATGCGTAGTGACGCATCAGTTGAAACCTCCTCTAGCCCTGCAGCCAATAACGTCAACCTACTCGTACAAACTGTTTTGCTTAACTATATGGCTTTACATGGTGAACAGGGTGATTTTGCCTCCAAGTTCCCGAACCATGGCTTAGGTAATGCAACACTTCAAGACAGCTTGATTGGTATGGAAACACTACTTAGCGGCTAGCCGCTAAGTAAGCAAAAAGCATTAAAGATGGGCTGGTGACACCAGTCCATCAGAAAAATGTAATTGGCGCTGCGCATCAATCATAATCACATCGATGCCCTCCAAACGATTGACCAATGCTAAACCCTTTTCTATACCCAACACAAAGATTGCCGTTGAAAGACCATCTGTCATCATCGTATTCGGGCCAATGACCGAAACACTTTGAACGCCTGATACTGAATGCCCCGTTTTAGGCGAAATAATATGATGAATACGCTCACCCTTATCATCAATAAAAAACCGTTCATAATCTCCTGATGTTGAGATTGAAACATCCGACAAGGGTAAAGCAACCACATGATCCTTTGTCTTTAGCGACGCTCTAGGATCTTTAATACCCACAATCCAAGGCTTTCCTTTCTTATCCCCTAGCAAGCGCATGTCACCACCCGCACTTAAACGTGCATATTGAACACCCGCTTGTTGTAAAATTTGAACCCCTTGATCAACGGCATAACCTTTTGCAATTCCACCTAAATCAACCATAACCTTAGGATGAGTAAAACGAATCGTTTGTTTTTTTGTATCCAATTGAACGTGACGATAATCAATGGCCTTCACCTGCTGCTCTATTTCCAAATTAGTTGGAGCGTGGCGTTGACGAAAATCATACAAATAACCGACCGAAGCAAAGGTCATATCAAATGCTCCCTCACTCAGCACTGAGACATCTTGAGCACTTTGTAACACCTTAAACAAATCAGCTGAAACGGGCAAGGTTTGCGCTACTGCCAGGTGATTAATGTGTGAAAGCTCAGATGTCTCGCCGTATCGAGTCATCACCTCTTCTATTCGGTCAAATTCTGCAAACACACGCTCGCTTAGTTCTTTAGCTTTGAATTCATCTTCAAACCAAAACTCTAAATCTAATTTGGTCGTCATAGCTGTCGATGAAAAGTGATTCCATTGAGCTTGCGCAAGCGATAAATGAGTACAAAAAAACAAAACAAAGAGCAAGCGTAATTTTATTCGCATAAATTTCTGTGAGTCTTTTTTGATAAAAGTAAATACTGAAAGGAGAAAGGCTTGGTTAAGCAGATCATTATTTATATCGACAATTGAGTAGTTTTATAAGCCATAATAAAGTCGTTAGTGTGTAAACCTTTAATGGTGTGACTCCACCATATAACTGTCACAGACCCGTACTCTAAAACAATTTGCGGATGATGGTTAACAGACTCAGCGAGTTCAGCGACTTTATTCGTAAACTCTAGCCCTTCAGTATAGTTTTTAACGCTAAAAACACGTTTTAGCTTTTGAATGCCTGAGTCGAAAATTAACTCCCAACCTTTTAATTCAAGCATCAATACTGATACCTCATCAGAAGATAGCGTTTTCGCACTTGCACTACACGCGACACATGTTAAATCAGCTAATGTGCTCATAATAAGCCCCCCTAAATTATTAGTATCCAGATACAGCAGTTGAACAATGAATATCGTTTAATACTGCCGTGTCACAATAATGTTGATCAAGGGCAGCAGGAATATTTAGACACCGCGCGCTCACTTTGGCGCATGACACTACGCGCAGTAAAAGTAAATAACGAATCGATTGGAACACCTGCAGTATTAAGCACTTTAGCTGTCCACGTATTACAGGTATTGGCAAAATAGTAACTCCCCTTACCTTTATAGAACAAGCTTTTACCATAAATGCCCTGCCCTGTTTGTATAACACGACCATTATCTCGTTTAAAAGAATCAGAAACGGCTTCTTCCAATTTTGAAAGCCCGTCTTTTGAAACATTCATGGTAATTATTTCACTTTGAGCAAAATATTTTAGAGGCGATACAGGTAAAGATACAACATGTAAAACACTCTCTGTTGGCCAAAGAATTGCGTTCATAGTGATAAGGCTGGTTATTTCTTTAGCTTCATAAAAACCTTTATCGCCCCAGCCTAATTCATAATATTCACTTTTACCAAAATGTTCCTCTAGAAAAGAAAGCCCACCGCTTAACTCACTTCCCTTAATCACAATTCCGGTATGCCAACCATGGTTTACAACAAATACCGTCACCTCATCCTTTTTGCTGAGTGGTAAATTCTCCCAGCCCATCAATGCGCTACAACCCGTCAACATAAAGGCATAAATGATCAATAGAATTCGTAAATTCATATACCTCTCTTAACGCACAAAGAAACAGCAATATCAGTTGAATTTATTGTGCTAAGTCCCCCCCAAGGCGTGTGGTGGTCTTGATATACAATTTTCGATAAACCACATAAATAACGATGGGAAATACGAATTCAAGAATCATTGCCGGAATTAAAATACTAGCAGGCGAGCCAACTGATAAAGTTGAAACCAAACGACCCACGCCTCCAAGAAAGAATACTAGCGCAATACAAGGAACGAAGAAATACTGCTCTTTTATATTTCGAGCAACCCAAAAACAAAAAGCCCCGTAAGCGACCCAAAACATGGAGAAAAATCTTAACTCATTATCAACGGTTGGTTCGACACCACCTGTCGCACCGGGAATCGCTGACGCACCACCAATTAAAACATTAAGCCCTGTTCCTAAAGCAACTAAAGCGATTGCATACAAAATATACTTAAGCGTTGATTCCATTCATATTTCCTATAGTGTTAAAAGTTATAGAACATAATTATATCAAATACAGTCGTAACAAAAAGCCGTTAAAGTTTTTATTCCTTCTTGTTCGTTATTCAGTTTAATAAAATTAACACTTCTAAAAGTACAACATAAGTCTGATGCAGTAATTTATAGTTGGATATTTTCAGTCACATAATTCAAATCTATATCAGGGTTAATAATGACTATTTGTTTTATTAGATCAAGACCCTTTTTATTGATTCTCTTACTTGAAATATTTTTTGTCACACCATGATTTGTATAGGCCAACGCGATTGTAAATGGGTATTCTTTTATGTCATTAAAACTTTCTAAATTAAGATAATCATTAAGTACTGCTAAAATAAGTATACGAAGCTCTTCTACTTTTTGGGGTTCAATTTCCACTGTATTTTCACTTATTTTAACTGGGCTTTCATACACCAAAACGGTTACTTTTTTATCATCGTGTATATTCAGCGAAGTAGTACCCGAAAGCCCTTTTGCAGGCTTTAATGTCACATAAAGTGAATCCGAAAAAGTTACATTACTGAAAACCATAAGAATAAACATTAATGCCATGTATCGAATCATAATCTCTCCTTAAATCTAACGTTGCGTTTACCTGTGTAATAATCCGTTGTCAGTATCTTCGTATCTCAGAGGCCACTCATTACTCAACAATCGTTACGCTGACAGCGCCCAACCATTCAGCACTTATGCGCACTTCGTTACCGGCTTTAAGAAATTTCTCTGCACTGCTTTGTTTTTGGCTAATTGCGAGCTTTTGAAAACGATCCAGCCCAAGGAACTTGCCCAATCTAGCCTTCCACCTCGGAACATTAAATATAACGCCCCCGGGTGTTCCCGTTAAAATTACGTCGCCCTTCTCAATAGGAATAGATGCGTACTTTTTCTGGATAAAACGAAGCATATCTTTAGGCGTATAAATTAAATTACGGGTATTTTCTTTTTGCCGCAATTCACCATCTACATGGGTCTTTAGCGTTACACAGGGTATCCCATTAGGATCATACTTATTGGGCACCCATACCTGACCATTGACAGGGGTAAACCCAGGATAGCTTTTAGAGGCTCCCCAATAGTCATATCTATTGGCCTGATCCTCACCCAGAATCGCTATACTTCTTGCGGACAAATCATTTGTCACTAAAAACCCTATTTTTGGCGAAAAGTTGGGATTCTTGAGATCTTTAGCGGTAATACTTTCAAGCAATACAAACGCCAGTTCAGCCTCGTAATCTAAGAGCGGTAACAGCTTAATGTCGTTGTCTTGGAGGGTTTTACCTATATTAGGTTCAAGTTGTTCTGCGGTCGTTAACAGGTCGTTTTGAGTGGGGATAGTCACGTTGCTATCGCCCTTAACGAGGCTTAAAGCATGTTTTCTAAAAACGGGAGGATCCAAGCTTGGGTCAAAACTCGAAGCCGTTTCATTAATATGCTTTGCATACGCCAAGCCGATGCCATAGATATTCTTATATTGGATATTTTCATGACTGAAACCCCCGTCTTCCGACTCTAAACAGGTAAACCTAGCCGGATGAATTTCTTGCGCAAGCTTCCTATCAAGGTAAAAGTAAAAGAGCGTAAATAACAACAAGAGTAAAGACGCGGCGCTAACCAAAAAAGTTTTACTCATTATCAATTCTCTTATCTTTATTTCTAAATTTAACCCCGCCAGAGACAACACTACATGCAATTTAAATCGTCTGCAGGCTAATTTGACGAGCACTAAAATCTGTTCCAATAACTGATAAAAGCTCAGTTTAAAGTGGCTTGTTCCTTCACGCATATTAGCGTTTAAATTACAAAACCTAAAAGAGCCGCTTTCCTGTTATTGTGATATACATCGCTAAGATACCAACTAATGAATAAAACCATTCGAAGTAATCAATTTTTTGGTAATCCCCATTCACTACCATTACACCAACCATATACGCCAAAATTAATGAAGGAATAGCGAAAACTCCTAGGAGAATTCGGATGTTAGCAGACAATTTTGTTTTTTTATCACTCGTACCCATATTTCATATATTCCTTGTTATATTTTTTGGGAGCAAATATGAATACATGCCCTGTAAAACTGATTACCTACAATAAATGGTCAAGCTGCGCAGCAGCGAAGGTGAAGCCCTCAGATCCTTTTGTGAGCGACCTTCGCCTTGGTTGTGCTTTTATAAAGATGGCCATATGGCAATAATGCCCATTAAGTGGAACACACCAATAACTAAACAAATCGCTGAACTCAAAACCCAAAAAGCTATGCTATTTTGCTTTATTTGAGGATGATTAGTTACAAATGGAGCAACTAAGCCGCCTAAACCACGAATTAAATAAATACCCGTAATGGCTGATAAAGCCAATTTAATAAAAGGCATACGAGGTAAAAAACCTGCTCCAGACCACGCATAAGCACACCAAAAAATTAACACTAAGGCGATACCAATCGTTATAACAGCTGGTTTCCGAGAGCCTTCTTCAGCCATTAATGCCATAGACTCCCCTGCTCCGAAGAATCGATACCAGCTAGGGCCACCTATAACGACTCCGATATGTAAGGCTGCCGCTAACAAACTAAATGAGCCAGCAATAATCAAAAGATCAAAATTCATGAAGGATACCCCTATTTTTCATACATGATGGAGTCCCTATAAGTCTGCCCTAAAAGAACTTGATTTGCCTAAGTTCAGATCAGTTAAGTTATAAAAAAAATAATATTAATTATGCATGACTGAAGTTTAGAGGCCATCGGCGATCCTATTATATTTAATCAATAGACACATATTCTTCTTTAACTATTTTCCCGTCTTTCCAAGTTTGGGTATGCCTGCCTGTAAATTTATTTATTTTAGAGTCGGCGCCAGTCATTTTGTAATGAAAAGTAAGCTCAGAAACATTACCCTTTATTTTTGAGGATAGTAAGTTAACATCAAATTCTTTTACCGAACCAACAAATCCTTTCTGCTTTTCATAGGACTCCTTCATCGACTCGGCAAATACATTTCCATTGTTGAGCATTAGTACACTTTCATCGTAATATTTTTCACATAACTCTAAAACGAGACCAGCCTTATTCATTACAACAAAATCATCTATTAATTCTTGCACAGTTAAAATCCTCGATAGCAACGTAAAGCTCGGCTCACCGAGCAAATTCTATGGTGGCTTAATTTGTGCTTGTTTTTCACACAAGGTGACAGCGGAAATTTGTCCAGTGCAGCCACTTATAGTTAAATACTCTTGAGGCACTGTTCTATTTCAGACATCACAGTATTCACTCTATTCGGTATAAATTTTTTCATATAAGTCCCCATAGGTAGAGTCTCACTTACTGTACTAGTCAGTCGATGTATTTTCACTCTCTTTAAAAGCGCCTACAGCGAGACCAGTCCTGACGTCTTTTTGATTCGGTAATCATTGCGCTACTTATGTTTGTAACTTGGCAAAACTAAAAGCTCATTTTGATTTCTAACATTAATATCATAGCTCCCTGATAACCTAACGACCGCCGACAACTTACAATTGCAGGCGGTAGTTAATTTTATGCTGGCTTATGAAATTCGATAACATTACCATCTGGGTCTCTAACAAAAATAAAAGTAGCCCCATCAGGTAAAGTTATTGGGCCACCGGTTATTAGAACCCCCTTACTTTCTAATTGAAATTTCACAGATTCTAAATTTGTAATTTCCATAGCCATATGAGTGTAACCAGTATGTTTTACGGGAATATCCATTAATACATTCTCTGTTTTTTCAGTATTTGCATTGAGAATGAAGTTTATATTTATTCCTGAAGGATGCTCCATAATTGCGACCGGTTCTGGTCCAACTGGTCCTACTATAAAATCGAAGCCAATCTTCTCATAGAATTCGCGAGAAACATCAAGGTTGGAAACTCGAATGCCTATATGATTTATTCTTATAATTTCTTTCACTTTATTCCTTAAAGTTTATGATCTTCCCCCTTAAATCCACGATATAAGGCCCGTAATAAACATACCAATTAGCCCAATCAAACTCAACGGAAATGAGATGCTTCGAGCTAACTTAAAATTTCCATAATAGAAGCACATGTGAGCGATTCTGCTTACAAGATAAATTACAGAAAATGCATTTAGGTATAAAGAATTGGATGCAGTAAACACACCGAATAATGCAAATAAAACAAATGCAGCAATACTCTCATTTGTATTTGCGTGCACTCTTGCTGCACGAAAAAGGAAGCTATTATGATCAGGTTTAACTGGGAAGCCCGGCGTGTGTTGAAGTTTAATTGCTGCGACATCAGCAATAAGAATTTGGACTAACATCATTAAGCCAGTAAGGCCCATTACCAATAACATAATTCTGTATGAATCAAATAATTCCATTAACTCTACACCCTTATACTAAGTTTCAATGGTTTGTAACACTGGTTACCCCTAACGCGGTGGTAATAGCTTGAGTAAATTGACAGTTTACCCAAGTCACAATTCACCACATTGTTACATGTAATTTACTTTCACGAATGGTCAATTTTAATGTCATTTGGGAACGGCTGACCAACATTAGTTTCAAGGGCACTTTTTAAGCTAATTAAAAAAACTGCCCATTTTGTACTACAGTGCGCCATAAAATCAGAAGAAATCTTCCAATTTGAGTGTGTAAACCGAACAAATGTTTGTTCATTATCAACACGTAAATTAAATGTAATTTCTGTTCCCACCCATGCCTCAGGAGTACTACCTGAATGTTTCCATTTTACAGTTTCGTTTAGAATAAGCTCAGAAACCTGAAAGTCAGGTCCTCCCCCATTAAAACGAAACTCAATAACTGAACCAATGTCACCTGCACCAGATGTATCGTTAGTCCACCACTTTGACAACCCTTCATTTGTAGTCAGAGCTTCATAAATTTTCTTAGGCGAAGCTTTGATACCAACTTGATGATTTATATCAAACATAACTTTTTCCTAACTTTCAATGAACACCAGAACTTGTTGGCTTTGGTGTAGATTCAAACGGATACTGTATCGGAACTATAACCTTAAACTCATGATTGATAAAACCGCATTGCCCGCCTTTGAGCTGATAATGCTCCCCGCTCATGTCATATTCTTTTGTAAGCTCCCCACTACACACCTTGGAATAGCCTTTGTAGAAATTACTAGCCCACGTGTAGTTAGTGGACTCAACAATATCCATCAGTTGGTTGAAATATACAACACGACCATTTGACACACCGACGGCCAAACCTGACTGAAACCAATTACAATCATTATCATGGGTGAATGGCGAACCACGACCTAGACCATTTTGATTGACATAGAACCACCCTTTATCATTTGGGTAATTCATGAATATGCACTGCATGCCGTATTTTGACCACATCATTTTTTCCATGAGCGCAGGTTCAATAGTTAGCAGCCCATTTTCGACAGAACCACAGTTCTTAGCCTGCTCTAGTTCCCGAGTGTCGTTGTCCGGATACATACACAACTTCTCATCGGCATAAACTGAAGATGAGACAACAATAGCTATCAAGTTATAGATGAATTTCATTTTTTATTCATACCAACGCTTTTATAAACGGCGCACGTTTCTTTGCTCTTAATTACCAATTTGTGGGCATGCTGTTCCCAGTTTTGGCCGTCAAACTCAGTCACTTGAATTGATGCTGACTTAGTATCTAGGCAATTAATATTTATATCAATGCCGTCTGGGTTTGAGCGCGGAGTATAAAAGGGTTTAACACCGCAAGTTTTGCAAAAAGTATGCTTCGCTATACCTGACCCGAATGTATAAGTTGAAAGCGATTGAGTGCCAGATAGCAGCTTAAACTTGCTCAGCGGTACGATTAAATGCAAAAAGCCTGACTTTGAGCAGATTGAACAATTACAATAATCAGCGTCGATATTTTCAGGAGCTTCAACTTCAAATGTTACTGCTCGGCAATGACAACTTCCTTGATAGATCACTGGCCTCTCCTAAAAAATATAACGCCAAAAGCAACGACGGTGAAGTTCCGCAAGATTGCGCAGTAAATTGGCGGGCTTTTTGGCACAAAAAGCGTGACAGTTTACGAAGTCCGTTTGAGCGCCTTATAGTTAAATGCTTTACAATGCGCACAGCTATGCGCATAATTCAATTATTGTGACTAAACGGAGTGTAAACAATGCAAGAACTTTATGATACTGGCGCCCCTAAAAAAGCTACTAACCTCAGTATAAATAGTGACTTATTGAAGAAGACACGATCAATAAATGTAAATTTGTCGGCTACTCTTGAGCTTGCTTTGAGAGCAGAGCTAGCAAAATCTGAAGCTGAACGCTGGAAAAAAGATAACAAAAAAGCAATTAAAGCTTATAACGAATTTGTTGAAGCTCACGATTGTTTTGGTGATGAATTTAGGAACTTCTAGTGGCGCAATTTGACGTTTATAAAAACCCAAGCAAGACCTCAAGCAAGTTTTACCCTTTTATAGTTGATATACAAAATGACTATATTTCTGATATAGATACAAGAATCGTAATACCCCTTGGTAAAGCTGAGAACTTTAAGAACCAAATAATGCAGAGATTGCAGCTAGAGATACATTACGAAGACCAAGATCTAGTATTAATGACACCCCAAATAGCATCAATTTCTAAGAAATTATTAAAGGCTCCAATTGGCTCGTTAGGGCATTTAAGGCAAGAGATAATCGATGCATTGGATTTCGCTATTACAGGCATTTAACGAGGGTGTAGAAAAATACAAAATTTAGTCATCCCCTACCACCCCTTAATTTATTTTTTTGAATTTCACAAATCTATTCAATTCAGCTCCGATATTCAATAGTTTATTCATATACCCGTCAATA
>Ga0209825_1000794_pt1 | contig 18310 bp, 15 predicted proteins | sample EN8Hudsemesocosm_FD_184631 | JGI IMG/M metagenome (GOLD analysis project Ga0209825, IMG submission 184631) | Methane-oxidizing microbial communities from mesocosms in the Hudson Canyon - EN8B Hudson Canyon (SPAdes) (version 2) | ecosystem: Environmental > Aquatic > Marine > Cold seeps | place...
TATGTGAAATTCCATACAATACATTGGATGCTTTATCTAACACAATGCCTAAATTAAAAAAGCAAATTCTTCGTATGATGAGCTCTGAAATCCGCTCAGATCAAGAAATGCTTACTTTGCTTAATCGTAAAAATGCAGAGCAGCGCTTAGCAACTTTTATATCGACCTTAAGTAGCCGTTATCATGCTCGAGGACTTTCAGCTTCTGACTTTCGCTTAACCATGACTCGAAGTGATATTGGTAATTATATTGGATTGACCGTAGAAACAATTAGTCGATTATTAAATCGTTTTCAAAAAAATGGTTTAATTGGTGTTGAAGGTAAGCTCATTACTATTATCGATGTCGATAAACTTAATGAGTGCGCTACACTTTAATCAAATATATAAACGTACATCAAATGCTTAATATTTTTAATATTAAGCATTTTTTTTGTCTAAATTTATCCGTCTGTATAATTTGCAATAAAAAGTTGATTTAAAGCAAATAAAAAATAACAAATATGGTCTATTGTTAAGATAACAATAAGTTATCGGGTAAACTTTATGGAAAATTATAAAAAAATACTAACCGTTATTGATCCAACGACTGACGATCAGAAAGCGCTAAAACGTTCAATTGAACTTGCACGCCGTACAGGTGGAGAAATCACCGCATTTTTGACTATTTATGACTTTTCATATGAAATGACCACGATGCTTTCTGGCGAAGAACGTGAAGCAATGCGTCAATCAATGATCAATGATCGAATGCAATGGCTAGAAGAAAAAATTGCAGAAATCGATGATCATAGCATAACCATAAATACGAGTATTATTTGGCATAATCGCCCCTTTGAAAAAATAATTCAAAAAGTGATTACTGAAGGTTTTGATATCGTTATTAAAGGAACTCACCAACATGACAAATTTAAATCCGTTATTTTTACCCCCACAGACTGGCATATACTCAGGAAGTGTCCGTGCCCCGTACTATTAGTTAAAGAGCACAATTGGCCAGATAACGGAAATTTACTCACCGCTCTAAATATTGGCAGTGATGATGATGAACACAAGGCACTTAACGAAAAATTAACGCTAGAAGCGACTCACCTTTCATCGTTAATCAAAGCTAATATTCATTTGGTAAACTCTTATCCAGGAACCCCGGTAAATATTGCTATTGAAATTCCAGAGTTTAATGCCTGTGAATATAACGATACGATGATGAAACATCATCAAACTGCGATGAATGATCATGCAAACACTTTTAACATCCCTTTAGAGAATACTCACGTAAAAGAAGGCTTGCCTGAAGATGTAATTCAAAGTGTTTCCAATAAAATCGATGCTGAATTAGTTATTCTAGGTACTATTGGCAGAACCGGCCTATCTGCTGCACTTATAGGAAACACTGCAGAACATGTTATTGACCGACTGAATTGCGATGTATTAGCGATTAAACCTAATGGTTATATATCACCTTTGGCATAAAGTCCTTTGGTTTATAATCCAGAAGCATAAAAGAAAAGCTGATGGGTTTTAATTAAAAAGCCAAGAAAACTCTTGGCTTTTTAATCTATTAGATAGGTTAAAGTGTCTTTCCAATTTAATTAATTAATGTCAAATGAATAATAAATATCTGCAGAATTTTCTAAACCAGAAACCGTTTCAACCCACAAACGACTTAACAAATAAAACCTTACGGTGAGTTCATTAATGGGTTCAATAATCCCGACTCCATATTTAATATAGACCTTGTCACCTAAATAACCCGCGATAGAAGCTTGTTTGTCATCACCATCAATTTCAATTCGATTGATCAAAGGTAGTCTTTCTATCTGAGTGAGTACACCCGAAAAGTTTGTTAATGCAGTCCCCAAAGCTACGCCAATAGCCACATTACTGTCACTGGTTTCAGCATCTAAACCGCGGCCTCTTATTAGGTAGGACAAGGTTTCTGATTGTTGCATTGTTGGTTTTGAAAATAAGCTGATATTCAAGCTATTGGCTAAACCTTTAGCATCAATTCCGACAATAACATTTTCTTGTTCAATCGTACGTGTTGCTTGCATCGTTACATATGGGTTAGTTGCCGTGCCATTGAAAGCTATAGTTCCTTTTGTTACTGATAAATCTTGTCCGTAAGCGTTATAACGTCCTTCAGGGATTTTTAAGCTCCCAAAGAGTTGTAGTGGTTGGTTTGCCTGTTGGTTAACTTGTAGCTCCCCGCCAAGCCTTCCAATAAACCCTTGTCCTTCAACCTTGAATTTATCGTCGATAACCACACGAACATTAGTAAATATATCAAACGGCTTATCATTCTCAATTTGTGCACCGTCATCATTCACAATAATCACGTCTTTGCTTAGGCTAACACTTCCTTGTGGCAACTTTTCAACAGATAATTTTCCTTCAAGTACCTCAATAAGACCTGATATTTTAAGCTCAGAGGCTTTTATTTGTGCATTGAGGTGTGGAGAAACCGTTAAAGTAAGATCAGGTGGTATCGAAAAATTTATTACCTCGCCATCAAAATTAAGGTTACCTTGTAATTCGTCATACCAGTCAGTATTGCCTTTTAAACTGGCTGCTACATTATTGATATTAAGACCGCCAAAAATATCAGCTTGCTGCCCTTTAAAATCTAAAGCCAAATGAATATCTTCTAAGGTGTCAATATTACCTAAAATTTTAACTTTCCCTTTAGTTAATTTGATCCCACCGTTTATTAAAGGCTTAGTTAAATCCCCCGATACAGTAAAGTTGGTATTTAAGATGCCTTCCATTGACGTTATCTCCGGCACAAATTTTTGTAATGGATAAATGTTGAAATCATTAACTGTAATCTGGCTATCAATAGGTCGATTACCCGCAAATAAAATAGTCGTATTTATATTTACTATTTCATGTTTGTCGATAGCAAACAAAGCAATATTTCCTGCAACACGACTGTTATTAAGCTGTAAGTTCAATTTTCCATTTTGCCACTCAAGCAGCTTGTGTAATTCTTCTTCTTTCTTTACTTGTATATATCCATCACCCATTAATAATTTTGCATTAATTGATGGCATATTGCCTTGTTGCCAACCTATAGAAACATTTCCGCCTAACGTGCTTTTTAAAAGTGTATTTTCTGGTACAAAAGGACTTAAAACGTCGCTACCTAATTTAATGGCTAAAGTTAATTGGTCGTTCGTTGTTTGTAGAACAGAATCTTTGTTTAAACAAATCTCAGAGTTATTACCAAGCCAGCAATGCTTATTGAGAGCAATGGTCTTTCTTACGTTATCATAGCCTAATTGAAGTGGGCGATTTGACTTGAAAATCAGTTCGCCAAGAGCAAATGTAACTTCATTGGTTTTCATTTTCCACTGGTCATTTTGCGAGGAATAGCTGCTATTAATGAACAAATCAAGAGTTGAGTCACCAAGCCAAGCAAGGTTTATATTTTGCTGATTTAAATCGCCACGGCTCGCAAAATTCATACTATTAATAGTGTAATCATTCCAGTTAACTCGATTACTCTTTAATGAGAGTTCATGTTCGTGGTTATTCAATGGTCGATAGGTAATGTCAAACTTCACCTTGTCACTGGAGAGTTCCTGCATTAAAACGTTTTTGAATTCACCTTTAACACTAATCTTTGGCTGTTGTACTGGACCAGAAATTGAAATAAGTGAACGTAAATCACTTTCAATATCTTTTAGCCACAAACTTGTGCTTCCAATATCAATTGTTCCGTCAACATGCCAGTTTTCATCACTATACCCTTTGAAATCAAACGCTATATCACCATAATTTAAAGTTAAATTGCTAGGTGTTAATCCCCCTTTATTGTCAATATCAACATTGGCTTGAGCAACGAGAGGAATATTATTAATTTCTCCTTTTATTCTTGAGTCTACAAGTGTAAAAGCCCACTCATCACCATTGAAAAATCCTTTACTAATAATATTGCCTTTTAAACGACCAGATAGATTTTCTTCAATATGAGGTAAGGTGATTCCTGAAGAGATTACCGCGACATCCCATAATAATTTTTCACCTAACTGCAACTCTCCTTTTATACTCAATTGGTTATGTGAGTTAAGCTCTTCAAAATTTAGTGTGTTTATTTTAAACACCTGTTCAACATAGGTTGCATTTAACGCCAGAGAAGCATCTTGATAGCCAAACCCACTAATAATGCTATTCAAATCGATCTCATGTTGATTAATATCGCCTTGGCTTTTTAATAACAGAGTCGATGGGCTAATAAAGTTGGCGACATCGTCAGGTAAGGTAAATTGCGTCACATCGGCTTTTAAGTTATAAGGTAGGTTTCTATCCGTTAAATTTATTAACATCTCGGCGGTTAATGCTAATTCGCCTTCACTGCTGATCATTGACGATAACTCAGATAAATTCCCCTTTAATAATACTTCTTGATTTGAATGGTTAAGCTGTGGCAGTAATTCAAAATCTTTAATTGTACTATTGAATTTCAAATCAACGAGATAGGGAGGCACAAAATCAAGCTTTCCCTTTAATGAGATTGCTCCAACTTCAGCGACTGTTGAAGATAATTCTTGAATTAATAATTGTGTTTTAAACCATGACAATCTTGCTATAGCTTCAGTAGTTGTTAGTCGTGTATTTTCATTACCTTTATTGTCTATCTCGTTAACAATTATGGTTTTAACAGCAAGAGAGTTTATGCCTAACTTAAAAGGCGAATAGATCTTTGGTAGTTCAGCTAACGGCCAAGGTGAAGTATTTGTTGATTTTGGTGATGTGGTAGCAGTTTCATATAAATTAATATTCGCTTTAGCCAACATTGCATTTTCCATATATATTGCAAGATTGTTGGTGCCAACATTTCTGACAGATAAAGCACTAGAAAAATGAGTTAAATTAACAGATAACCCCTGACTTTTTAATTGAACCTTCTCTAACGAGAACTTTTTTAGCTTAATGGTAAATGGCAATGAAAAGTTTGAAGACTCAATAGCTTGTCCTATAGGTTCATCAGTTAAAACCGCCCCACTTTCTTTTAGGTTAACTTGAATATCAGCAATATTTAACTCATCAATACAAAGTTGACTCTTCCACAAACAGCGTAAATGTAATTTTAAACGAATATTTTTTGCATTAATAACCGCTCCATCATTTTCAATGGTCAGTCTTTTTAGTACTAAATCGTTTAAGATCGTACCACTCTTGTACTGAGTTTCTAATGAGAAAACACTGCTTACAAAATAAAACGATAACTGAGTTCCCCAAGGCGTTGAAAACAATATCGCGAAAAAACAGAGTAAGCCAGTTAGCCACACCATGAATGTGAAGCTAGCACGTTTATAGGTCATAGCTCAGCACCTATACTAAAATGTAGTCGCCATGAAGGGTGTTCATCACTTAATGAATAGCCTAAAGCAAATCTGATAGGTCCAATAGGAGAAAGATAATGAATGCCAGGTCCAACAGAATATACCGGATCTAATTTATCAGTATCATTAACGCTACCTGCATCAAAAAATAAAGCGCCTCTCCACTTATTTGAGAAATAATACTGGTACTCTAAACTAGCGACAATCATATTTGTTCCGCCAATAACAATTTCATCCTCTTGGTTTATATCTTCTGAAAGAAATACGTTAGGGCCGATAGATTGATAATCAAAGCCTCGAATACTTTGGTCACCACCTGCATAAAAGCGTAATGAAGGTGACAATTCTTCCTCAGAGTCGTTACTAATAATCACATAGCCAAGCTCTAAACGTGAAACAATACGGTGTTTAGGAGCAAGTAACGAGATATACTTCCAACGGGCATTAAAGCGTAAAAATGAAGTTTCAGAGGACAAACCGACATAACTGCCTTCTACGTTATAATAATGCCTAAACCCATTACTTGGATCGAGTAAAGGCCCGTCACGATCAATATCCGACCAAGTAAATCCGGGAATAATATAATTACCGTCATCATTAATACCATCAGTTTCCCATTCTTCACGCAGATATCTCAAATAAGGTTGTCGCAAAACATCATCTCTGAGATAAACACGCCCCAATTTGAAAGAGAAAAAACGACTTGTTAAATCGCCATAGTCATTTTTTTCCAATTCCGTTTGTAATTGCAAAACATCATTATTGGGATGGGATAATGGAATACTATAAATAAAATATCCCGTCGGATTTATGGTTGAATAGGACAATCTTGTTTCTTGGCGATGACCATATCGATTTATTACTGGCGTTTTCCATCCAAAAGAAAACCTTTCCTTTGTATCAGTTGCGTAACCTAACCCTAAATTCAATTGATGACGCTTTGTTTCATCCAATGAAACATTGATAGGTAAAATGTTACTCGAACTGTTTTCGGTTTCAGGTCGAACAACAACATGACTAAAATATTGTGTTTTATCGAGTTCATTCTGTAAATTTTGTATTAATTCTTGCCGATATAGATCATTCTTTTCAAAAGGAATTAGTGGTTTTAATACGCTCTCATTTATGGTGAAATCATCAAAAATTATTTCTCCAAATTTATAACGAGGTCCACTGTTGAAGTGAATAAGAACGTCTGCTAAATCCAACTCTTTATGAATGGCTATTGTCGCCTTAATAAATCTCCCATCAAAATACCCCCGTTCTAATCCAAGAGAAGCCAAGTCAGTTTTAAACTGTTCATAAACACCATGATGCAATGTATCACCTGAAATTATTGGAATACTTTTGATCATTGTTTGAAATTTGTCATCTGCTAAAGCTTCACCTGTAAGCTTGATACTTACTGATTTAATTTTAGTGGGTGAATTTAACAGTACCGCTATTGAAAGTGTCCAAACATTTTCATCTACACTTTTGTTAATTGAAAGTGAGACTAGTGAACGGTAATAACCTAATGCTTTTAGGGCATTTTCAGTCTGCTTTTTAGCGTTGTAAATAAAAGACGATCGCTCAGTTTCGTTTTCGGGTAAGGTGCCTAAATATGCATGAATATTTTTTTTTAAGTGGCTTGGTAGATCGTCCGCAATTTTAACGACCAGTGTATTGGGAAAAACAATAGGAGAGATTAATATTAGTAAAATTAACAAGATAAAACGATTTAAACAATAGGAGAGATTAATATTAGTAAAATTAACAAGATAAAACGATTTAACATTATGATAAATGACCAACAAACTTTGAGTAAAGAATAGATAAGATAACAAGCCCGTAAGTAGTATATAAATGGGCTAAATTTCAATATAAAAATAGCTAAACGATTGTGCTTTCATTATAACGTTATACTAAGTTTAATCTACTGTACAAGCCATTGAAATATTGGAATATAGATCAAAAGAATGTTTCAATTTTTTACTACAATTCAATCAACACCCACTACCCATAGTGTCTATTTAAAAAACTGGCTTTCTCAATGTTATTAATCATAGTCGCCGACTAAAAGTTAATTTTAAATAATAAATCACCAAAGCCCCAAATAAATGTTCCAGTCATCAATAAAGACACCTCTAATATGCCTAATTGATACCTAACATTGTCTTTAATCACTTCAACTCGATCGTCAAAATCATCTTCAATAGTGTCAATTTCTTTGTCTATATAATCTTGTGGCGCTTTCATTTTTCTTAGTTTGATTTTTGATCGAGATAAGACAATTCTATGTTGAATATTAAGTTTACTGATCAAAATTCTTTCTGCAATAATGGCACCTATACTGGACCAAACACCCAGTAGTACAATCAAACAGCCACTTCTCGTCAACCACTCCAACTGCAGAAAACGGATTTCTGATAAATAGTAACCTATGGCTATAAGCGTTATAGACAGCACCCACGCCATAATTGGTTGTCTTTTTTGTATATTGACCACTTTATTTTTGTATAAATCTTTCCGATTATTCAATGATTTACTTCTCGTAAGTTAAAGCCATTGTTTTCTTTTGAATGAAACAATTAAGCAAATTGGAATAACAGACATATTACCATTATTTAAATATTCTCAAATACAGTAATACCTTTTAGATGAGTTTAATTAAGAGGCAATCTATTCTCATAAATCATAAATTTTATAAATCGTCTACAAATACAGCCAATTTAAGAGAAAAGACAGTGTCACCCACATCAGTAGAATCAAGGGTATACCCACGCGCATAAAATCGGAAAATTGATAACCACCGGCATTCATAACCAATAAATTCGTTTTGTATGCCATAGGCGTTGCATAACTTAAATTAGCACCAAATAGTACAGCCAAAATAAAAGGTTCGGGGGAAAGGTTAAGTTGACTCGCAACAGAAATGGCAATAGGTGTACCAATAACTGCGGCTGCGTTGTTAGAAACAATGTTAGTTAAAATAGCTAATAGCAGCATTAGAGACGCTAAAACACCACCAGGAGGTAAACCATAGGAAACCGCGACAAATACCTGTGCTATATATTCAGCTCCGCCGGTTGTCATCATTGCAGCACCTAAAGCAAGTGAAGCTGCGACAATTAAAATAACTTGCGTACTCAACGCTGACGAAGCCTCTTGCCAGTTTAAACATTTTGTCATTAATAATATAAGCACACCACAAATCGAACTAATTTCTATGGGTAAAATACCGAGAGCTGAAAAAACAACAACGGCCAATAATGTACCCAACGCAATGGGCGCTTTACTTGTTTGGGGAAGTGATTCTGCACCATCAATAATTAACAAACCTTGCTTAGATTTTAATAAATCAATTTGTTCTATTTCACCTTGCACGAGTAACACATCTCCAATTTTTAAACGCGTGTTTCCTATACTATTGCGGCCAATCTCCATTGCCTTACCTGCTCTATGCAATGCGACTACAGATATTCTGTATTTACGAATAAAATTAACTTGTTGTAAGGTTTTTCCTTCAATCCCTGAACCCGCGATGATGACAATCTCAGCCAAGGTTTGTTTATCGGCTTTTAAAGGATGTTCGTCATCCACTTTATGCAGCCCTGAAAATAAGCTTGCTCCTAAAACCGTCTCAAACTCTTTAAGACGATCAGGATAATCATGCACTTTCAGTCTATCACCCTCTACAATAACAGTATCTGGAAGTGCCATTATGTTTCTATAATTAGCTCCACGCTGGATACTCTCTATTTTAAGCTGGCCATCAGTTAATTTAATGATTTCAGCAATAGTTTTGTCTTTTACATCACTTTCTTCGTTTATATTCAGATAAGCACTAAATAAACGCGGTGAAGTGTCTGGCATTGAAGGTGTTCGCTTGGGCAAAAGTTTTGGAGCAACTAACCATAAATAAATAACAGCTACAAAAGAGGCAATAAGTGCAGGAACAATAAAGTCAAATAGCCCAAATTCAATTGCCCCCATATTTTTTGCAATACTCACCACTAAAAGATTTGTTGATGTCCCTATAGTGGTTGCCATTCCACCGACTAACGTCGCTAATCCCATAGGCAATAACATCGGAGATGAGTCAGTTTTAGTTCGGATTGAAACGCTGATCAAAATAGGCAGTAAGAGTACAACAACAGGTGTATTGTTAATAAAAGCGCTTAAGCCTCCAGCAAGAATAAGGGTTAGCAACAAAGAAAATGCAGGACTTATTTTCCATAACTTAGCTAAATATCGCCCAATGGGCTCTAGCGCTCCAGTCCGAACAATTCCATGTCCTATAATCATCAACGAGCAAACGGTTACTAATGCTTCGTGACCAAAACCAAAAAATAAAGAACTTGGTTCAAAATGAATCCCCTCAGAGTAAAAAGGAAATAGTGCAAACATCAAACAGAGTATAGCTATAACAGCCAATGATGAGGTTTCTAAGGGGATATCTTCTCGTCGAAATAAATATAATGCAAAAACTGTAATCAATAAAACAGCGAGTGCATGATGATTAGGTAAGTCTGGAATATTCAAGGAATAGCTCTCATGTCAATTAACCTGCAACTTTATAACAGTAGCAGTTAGTTTATATATCAGCGCGATTAATGATAGTTAACGCTCCATCGATATGAACATCTCTTTGTGGAAAGGCAACCACTATATTATTTTTTTCAAATAATTCATCAAGTACAAAACGAATATTACTTCTAACAATGCGTAAGCCGCCTTCTTTGTCAGAATTGATCCAAAAATTCACTTCAAAAACTAATGAATTGTCACCAAAATCTTCAAAACTGACAACCGGCATAGGATCTCTTAGCACTTCTTTTTGAACAAGTGTTGCTTCTAATATGAGATCTGCAACTGTTCTTGCACGTGTACCATATGCAACACCTACACGAACATTTGTTCTTACTAAGCTGTCTCTTAGTGTCCAATTCACAACAGTATTCTCAAGTAAAAAACTATTAGGAATAAGTAAATGCACACCGTCAATACGTCTTATGCGTGTAGATCGTGTATTAATTTGTTCAACGATCCCTTTGGCATTTTCAACTTCTAAAAAGTCTCCTATTTTGATTGGCCTTTCCCACATTAAGATCCAACCACTGATAAAGTTGTTAATAATATTTTGAGCGCCAAAACCAAAACCAATCGCAATAGCACCGGATAAAAAAGCAAAAGCGGTGATCGGCACATTAATTAAATCTAACGTTGTGATCAGTAATATAGCAATGGCAATAACATAAAATACACGTTGCAATAAATGAATAATATTTGGATCGGTTTTATTCGTTGTTAACCGTTTTGTGATGAGTTTGACCATCCACTTTGTGAGTAATAACCCAATATAAATAATGAAAGGAATTAAAAGCAATCCCCCTAACGTCACAGGTTGTTCCGCAATAGTGAAAACAGTAGATGATAAAAAGATTTTTATTTGTTCTAAGTTCATTCATACACCTTTTATTATTTTTTATTCTGATCTTAGAATGGCTTCAATTAATACAAATTTAGCACCAGACTTTAGCTAAAAACACATTAACTCATTCTCATTCTCATTACGAAATAATAACCTAACACTAATCTATTATGATTAATAACATTGAAAATGTTCAATTTTACCAGCATATAATCTTACTAAAAAAAAACTATATTTCAATGACATATCATGGTTAAGCTTTACGAACATTTCTAATTGCCAGACTTTCTATAATCATAGTCTTAGCTTTATGAATATCAAATTTAAACATGATTGATATGTTATTTAAATATTAAATAAAATTGACCTGACTCATTGACTTTATAAAACAATATATAAGTATAAAGTTACAACCGAAAATAATTCAAAGATTTCTCTTTTGAGCGGCTTCTTAGCTATATATTATCTTTGATAGGATTGTTAAAATAATAGGTATTCAATTTTAGTTTCATACTGAACTATTATATTAATTTATTAAGCTTAAAAATGACAAATTCAAAAAACGCTCAACCTAGTCCAGAATTAAAAAAATTAGAAAAAAAACTCCGGAATCGAGTTGGCAAAGCTATAGCTGAATACAACATGATTGAAGAGTCTGACGTAGTCATGGCAGCCCTAAGTGGAGGTAAAGACTCTTTTGTAATGTTAGATATTTTACTCGCCTTACAAAAAGCTGCACCAATAAATTTTACGATTATTGCCGTTAACTTGGATCAAAAACAGCCCGGATTTCCTGAGCATATATTGCCGAACTATTTTGAATCATTAAACATTCCATATTACATAGTTGATAAAGATACATATTCAATTGTTATGGAAAAAGTTCCTGAAGGGAAAACTACCTGCGGATTATGCTCAAGATTACGACGAGGAACCTTGTATTCTTTTGCAGAGTCAATTGGCGCAACTAAAATAGCACTTGGCCATCATATGGATGATATTGTTGAAACAATGTTTTTGAATATGTTCCATGGTGGAAAACTAAAGGCTATGCCGCCAAAATTAAGATCTGATGATAAAAGAAATGTCGTGATACGACCACTATCCTTCTGTCGAGAAAAAGATTTAATTAAATTTTCAGAATATAAGCAATATCCAATAATTCCTTGTAATTTATGCGGCTCTCAAGAAAACTTACAAAGACAATCTATCAAAGCAATGTTAAGCGACTGGGAAAAAGTGAATCCTGATAGAATTGAAAATATATTTAACTCTATTAAAAATATTAGTCCTAGCCAACTCGCTGACACTAACTTATTTGATTTTATGAACCTACCACTTGATAGAAGTGAAACTCGCAAAGAATACGAATTTTCAGAAGCTACCGTTTCATCAAGTAATATTGATGATTCAATGGTAATCGACGTTACTAATCTTTAATAATATTTAAGCTATAAATAAAAACCACCAAAAACTAAATTTTATGGTGGTTTTTGTATTTCTGAAAATACGTTTTAGATCTCTATATTATCTAAGATAATCCAGACAACCTAATATGTTTAAATTGCTATTGGCTTAACCATTAATTCATCAAAATACACTTGGTTATGACGGATCATTTCAGTTATTTCTAGCACGTAGTCAGTACCTCGAATTGAATAACGTAATAACCCTGTCGCTAATATTTGTGGAGATAATGGTTGTTCTTGTGCGCGTAACTGCCCACGAATGGTTCGAAAAACACTGTAAGCATTATTGGTATTAATATTGTGTAAATAGCGTTGTACGCCATGTTCAAGACTTCTGAATGCGGCAACTTCATGTTTAGCTCCAGTATCACGCCCTCCAGGAACCATACCGCACCCCTTTTTGTAGCACCACATGCCAAAAAAGTTCAAACCAATTTTTGCGAAACGAGATGTTCCCCAAGCAGATTCATTGGCTGCTTGCACCAAAACCAGTTCAATAGGAACAACATCAACACGTAAAAGTAATTCATTAAGCTGTTGTAACGGGGTATATTTCTCACTTACTTTGTATTTTTTAATTAGACTATTAAGCAAAACTTGCTGTTCATCTAAAAGGTTTTCTTCTAAAAAAATTGCTTCGATCATAACCGCTACTTCAGTTCTTATTTGAAGTAAGTTTTTATTCTCTTGCTCTATCGCAGGATAAATATATTGAAAGAATTCACGTTTCTTCGTTTTAACATCACGAATGGCAGCAAAGTCAGGTATTTTTACATTATGTAGTGGACGTTCAACTATTTTTACTTTTGCCACAGGCGTAACTTTTACAACTTTTTTGGCTTTTACAGCAACTTCAGGAACAGTTATGTCCGCAGGTCTCATAAATGTAAAAGGAGCGATAAGCGCAATAACTAATGCGCTTAGTATTACCAGTTTGATAAAATATTGAATTTTCATAATATCCTTTTTACGACAACAATTTATTTACAAAGACTTAAGCTGAAAATGTATCACTCGTTTGGTTTGGCGTTGTATCTGTATCTGAAGGAGATAGCTGCATTCCAAAAATTTCTCGGTATAAAATACCTTTCACATTATAAAATAACGGCGCTATAAACGTTAATGCCACTAAAAAGATTATAACACCTATTACTGACAACTGACTTTGAGCAAGAACGACTAAAGGTATTAATGACATAAATAACGCGATAAGAAGCAACGCATATATAGATACTAATTTAAACCATTGAAAGCGTGTAACTTTTAAACTCAGAATTATTGCTTTTAAAGGGGATAATTTTTTATCTACCACTAAAGGCAAAGCCAACGAGAAAGCCGCAGACAAATAAATACCTGGCAATATGAATAAACTCATTCCGATAGAGATGAGTACTGATGTTAACAAAGCGCAAACAGCAACCCAGCTTCCCCGTTTAAGAAAAGCAAAAATCAATTTACTATTTGTTTTAATGCCAACAGCATGAAAGATACCCATCATTTCTACACCCACTAAAAATGGAGAACTAATAAGCACTATCACAATATTCAAAAGTGTCGATGACTGAGGATCTTTAATCACCTCTTCAATTCCACCCAACGAATTACTGATTGCAAAAGATACGATAACAGCAAAAATAAGGATAAAGAGTAACCCTACGTTTATAGCAATACGTGTACGGAGCGTTAATTGCCAAGCCTCTTTTAATACTGAAGGAACATCAATGTTATATTTACCTTGTAAAGACTCTTCTATGCTACCGCCAACTTGTACTACTTTTTTTTCATCCACGAAAATGACTACCTTTCAATAATTTTTCAATATTATAGCAAGTTGCTTTCATATTGGAAAACAGCTCAAATTACATACAAAATATAAATGACCTATTTATGTAACTCATGAATGCGCTGCAAAGTACTTTTAAAGTAATTAGTACCTTTTTCTTCAGCTAAGGCGATATTATTTTCCGGTATTTGATCTGGGTTTTTATAGATAGACAACACCTTTTCCATACTCGCTTCACGAATTAAATGAAGTGTTGGTAATGGCGAACGATTTGTATAATTAGATGCTGCATCATACAGTTCACCTTCAAAATAATAATCAGGATGAAAGCTGGCGAGTTGAAAAACGCCCTCGTAGCCCTGTGATATTAATAATTCATTCGCATAATCGAGTAAATCTAAGTAGCTTTCAAACGTTTTAAAACCGTTATTGAAAATCATTAATGTCGTCTCGATTTTAGGTTCTTTAATAAGCTTTTCACATTGTTTGGCTAATTTGTCTAAGGCCGATACCATTTTCTTTTCATTACAAAGCTCATAATGAATAGTGTTGTTTACAAATTCTTTTTTGGCAAAAGGACAAAAATTTAGACCTATGATTATTTCTTCTACCCATTGTTTAGTTTTTAAAATATCAGGATCGAACACGTGTTTATCAGTCATTTATTGTTAAATACTTATTGGTTATTTGAAATATTATAATAATGGCATCATCTTAACATAAGAATATTTTCAAAATCAGTAGGCATAACATCAGCAACACTGATATTGTCCACTTCTAAACGACAATAGATCTTAATTACATTTTTCAATTTCCGTATATCTTTTTAAGATTAATAAAAGCCAACTTTCAGCCATACTTCTAAAGTATAAACATGAGGAATTATCCAATGACAAAATACCATAAATCCGCAGAAGTGATTGCTACACTTAAGCCAGAGCAATATCGTGTAACACAAGAGAATGGAACTGAGCATCCCGGCACTGGCGAGCACCTCAATAATACTTTACCGGGCATTTATGTCGATATTGTTTCAGGGGAACCTTTATTTGCCTCGTCAGATAAATATAACTCTGGTTGCGGTTGGCCAAGCTTCACCAAACCGATAGAGCCGACGAATGTTAATGAAATTAAAGACAATACTCATGGCATGATTAGAACTGAAGTACGCTCAGGTTATGGTGACAGTCATTTAGGACATGTATTTGAAGATGGTCCAACAAGTGAAGGAGGGTTAAGGTACTGCATCAATTCAGCATCACTTCGCTTTATTCCTATGGATGAGATGGAAGCCAATGGTTATGGTGATTACGTAGTTCAAGTAGAGAGTAAATAACTTAATAAATAATCAGAAACGTAGACAAAAGTAAAATAGTTTGAATAAATTGATAAAAGATTGAACTTTAATAGATATGAGCACTCTTATTATGTGAAAGTACTTACTTCCCTTAGTGTTTCATGTTTTTATATTGCGTTTACTTGATTTCAAGTAAACGTTTTTTTTTGCTCTTTTTTATCAAACTCAAATATTCAAGCGTCAATAATTTTAATTATTATGCTGTTGGAAAATCACTCTTGTGAACATTAATCTTTATTATCTTAACTAAAGATAATAAAGATCAAACGCTACAACTTCTCCTTTCTCTCATCTATACATTCGTACGAGCCCATTTCAAACTCACGACAAACCCATGGTCTATTTTCGTAAATTGAACACAGCAATGTATCTCGATTCAAAGCAGAACAGAGCCCATCGTCTAAACGTAACATTGACTCATGTCCAAGAGGATCGATATATATATGCTGATGAGGCACGCCGGTATCTGAAATAATTCTAACTTCTAAACTGCAACAACATGCTTGACAGTTTGAGCACAGAACTTCGGAAACAGGAATGTTTTTGACTTCAATATTCATAAACAGAGATATTAATAAACGTAATAATGAATAGGATACGCTAAAGTGATTAGCATCTCGAGAAAATACAATCAGAATGGGGATTATTGTTATTTATGCGTACGTTTATGCTCCAAGTAAATCTAAATGTTTAATTTTTTTGTAGCGTAACGACATAGAGATACAATGGGATAATTCTTTTAACGGTAATATTTGACTCGTATTAAAGACAATAGCGCGATTACCTTCATAGGAAAATGTATTTCCATAGACTTCTCTAAATGTTTCAATTAACGATGTTTTACAATTGAAATACAAATAGTATCTATCAGGGTATTTAGCTTTCCAATCAAACCTAATCGTACTTCCTATTGTTGAAATATAACTTGGCTCACCCCATTTCAAGGTTTCTGTTATATCAGAAATACCCTCTTGTTTAGCAACGTTAAGAATCAAGCCACGTAAGTTATGAAGTAATATAGAAATGTTTGCAGGATATGTTTCAAATTTTCGTTGTACACTCAAGTTCATTTGAAAACTCGTACTTTGATAAATATTTAACAAAAAATAAGAATATTAGAAGCTGGTTATCATAATTAAACGATAACCAACTGATTCTTTTTATTTGAAAGGTTTATTAGGTTTTATGCTAATGAGCCATCTTTTGGATTAGCACCGTAATCATTTGCATCATGGCTATCTTGTGCTAAGAAAACGATTATGACAATGAAACCGATAAGAGGAATTAATCCGATTAACAGCCACCAACCTGAACGGCTAGTATCGTGAAGCCTTCTTACCGCTATGCTAATACTTGGTACCAAAAGTGCTAGACCAAATATTAATGATATTATATCTAAACCAAGTACCGCTAGAACAATATTAATAACGGTATAAATTAGCACAAACATCCAGTATTCTTTTCTTCTTGCTCTACCTGTAAAATCAGCATACTTTTTTAACGCGCCTGTAAAATATTCCATTTCGGACTTTCCTTTTTGTTTTTATTTTTGTTTTTGTTTTTGTTGTTAAAAATTTTAAAACTAATCTCCTATTAAGGAGTTAATGGAGTATTGGCAAAACTGTTGTTCAACATGAAAACAGCCAAGGGTTAACTTCCACTTTTATTATAATTACTAAGCTCTTACTTAGCTATCATTCATTCCTCAACCAACCTTTATCCACAGCTATATCTATTTGTTCACAAGCATATAACCACAATTTTGGCGCTAAACCTTCGAGGTAATTATTACGGCTAATAACCTGTGATTTAGAAACATTATGCCTAGCCCAACTGCCACCTTCATTCCTCATATTTTGTAATAAAGGTAAAATACGATCCATAGCTTTTGCAAACCTAGCGTCATTAGTTTCTGCATTTTCGAACTCTAGCCATATTTGCTTATAATGTTGGAACTGTTTTTCAGGTAACAACCCAAAGATGCGGGTTGCTGCTGTTATTTCTTTTTCTTCTTGTTCAGCAAGATCTTTCTGATCTGAAAAGGCGAACATATCGCCAGCATCAATCTCAACAATATCATGAATAAGCAACATACTCATAACACGTGTAATATCAACATTTTCTACTGCATACTGATGAAATATCTGAGCTGTTAACGTTATATGCCAACTATGCTCTGCACTATTCTCAAATCTATTATCATCTGATTTAACAAGTGCTTGTCGATATACTCCTTTAAGGCGATCTAATTCGATGACGAAATCTAATTGTTTATTGAGTTCTTCCATAGTTTTCCATAATAATTAAATATAAAAGCTAATTTAGCTGTAATTTGTTTCTAACAGTATTTTACCTGTTAAAAACTGTCACTTTCAGCAAGTAAAAATGTATTGTCATCGTCATTACGTGCTCTCATGTTAGCAAGTCGGGCTCTTATTCCACCCATCATTTGACCAAACTGTTGATCCTGTTTCATTTGTCCTAGAATAGGCTCCATATCAGCTTGCCATGCTTTTATCCAACCAACATCTATCGCTGCCTGAAGATACTGGTATGTTTCACTACTCTTGTTTTGAAGGGCGTTAATTAAAGCCATATTATAATAATAAGCAGGATCATTAGATTTTTTGGCTTTGCCATTTTCTAAAGAAAGAGTATAGCCATCAATAATTTCTTTTGCCTGTGATCGCTTTTCAAGTTGTAAATATGAATAAGCTAAATGAACCGCAGGTTGTCCTTCAAATAAGTAATAAAAATAGTCATTGTTGAGAGATTCTTTATTGCGAAGTCTTTCAAATTCGTTAATTGCCTGTGCATACTTACCTTGGTAAAAAGCAATCTCGCCATCTATATAATATTTCATTTCCGGGTTGTCAGAGGTGAATTCAATATTTTTTAAATGTAAAAGTGCTTCATCTTGATTTCCTTGAGAGATAAGAAA
>Ga0209825_1000795_pt1 | contig 18279 bp, 14 predicted proteins | sample EN8Hudsemesocosm_FD_184631 | JGI IMG/M metagenome (GOLD analysis project Ga0209825, IMG submission 184631) | Methane-oxidizing microbial communities from mesocosms in the Hudson Canyon - EN8B Hudson Canyon (SPAdes) (version 2) | ecosystem: Environmental > Aquatic > Marine > Cold seeps | place...
CCGATAGACTGCAAAAGTTAGATGATAATGGCGTCGTAACTAAATCAGCCGACCCCGACAACGCGTCAAAATTCATCTATTCGTTGACTGAAAAGGGCCTGGCTTTATTACCCGCCATGGTAGAAATGACTGCTTGGAGTGCGAATTATGATTCCCTCACCAATACGCCATCAGAATTTTTGAACACCTACAATAAAGACAAAGATGCACTCATAGAGATGTTCAAGGCAAAAATATAACTCTAGAACACTCTCCGCTTACGATAAAGTGATATGAGAATAAGCATCAATAATAGATAACTTGACATGCTACCACCACCAGCTCCCTCGAATAATGAATTTTGCTCAGGGAGCACAAGAACTTTTAATTCTCCTGAAGCCGTATTGGCACTATCCCCCTGATCCGTGACCAGAAGCTTAACCGTATATTTTCCAGGTGTCATAAAGGTATAGCTCGGATTTTTATCAGTAGAGATAACGCCATTACCAAAGTCCCAAAGATAATCATAATTACCAGTACCACCTAATACGGAAGTCCAAAAATTAACTTCATGAGTCGCTATTGATGAATATTTATCTGCAAAAAACTCAGTCAAATAAATAGGCGAAAAGTTATCCACCGAGCCGCCGCGCACTCGTAAAATGATTGCCCCATAATCTGACCATGAACGGCCATCAGATACCCGATAGGGAACATTAACAATATGACTTACCGTATCTGTAGCGGTATATTTTAATAAACCATTTTCAGAAAGAGAGAGGCTTCCACTCGTAACACCGCCCAACAATTCATAGATTAAATCGTCAGCATCAGCATCATTTGCTGTGATTTTTTGTTCAAAGGAAAAATTCACATAGGATTCGAATTCGAATAAAGGCGCAACAGGGCTCGCATTAGTGAATTGAATGTCAACACGATAAATACTCGACGTTTCCTCACCGTCATTTATACGATAAGTAAAAAATGTGTTCGTTGCTAAAGGGGAATTATTCACATAAGAAACCTCACCCGTTGCATCATTGAGTAATGTCAATTCACCAATAGAGGGCGCCTGAACAATCTCAAAAACAAGGGCATCATCATTCGCATCAACACCGACTAAATCAAATAAATGAAGCCCCTTCCAATGATAAAAATAACTAGAATCTTTCCCTTCGGGTGCGTAATTAACATGCTCTAATGTTCTAGTAGAAACGACATTACTCCAAGATGAACTATGAGTAGCCGAACTTGCACGCACACGAAATTCATAAGCTAAACCATCTTGCAAATTAACCGCTGTCCACTCTGTTACGTTAGCAGCTGTTTTCTGTACATCCGTCCACGGAATGGAACCTAATAATCTTTGCTGGATGAAAAATTCCGTTTCTAAAGATTTATCAGTCCAGCTTACTTCAATTGTATCGAAAGTTGGGCTACTAAGGCTAAGCACAGGAGCAGGAATTGAGAGTGGTGTTGAAATGGTATAGAACTTAAGATCATCGGCCTCTTGAACAATCAATTTCTCACTGGTCGAGTTATACCCACTCACCTTAGTATTGATCGGCATAGTTAAAACTTGGCGTCTAACGTTCACATCATAAATGGCCGTTTCACTGATAGCATAACGCCCATCAGCAGAAGTTGAATAAATTATATCCCCAACCCCCCAGTCTGTTTCAAGGTCTTGATTTAAAGCAACACCAGCCCAGAAAACTCGAGACCCATCTTCCGAAACGACAACGGTTCTTGAGCCATAATAACTTGAAATTCCTTCAGGACGAACCTCTTCCAACTTGGTAAATACATCTCCACTGGTATCATATTTTATTATAGATGCGCCCGAAGAATTATTTTCTCCATGATAATAATATCGACCAATAGGACCAAACGCTCCACCTCCTTCTCGAACAAAAGCCTTATTGCTAACGGTTTCAGTATGGGTATTAAAAAGGCTGATATCAATCCACTGATCTTCTTCTTCAACAACCAACCGCTGCGAAGCGCCAGCCGCTACTCGATACACATCACCTTCAGAATAACCTGTTGCCCCAGCCGGCTTGAATGCAGAACTCTTTATATGCTCAAGGGTAGTTTTATCGATGGTAAGAAGGTTACCGCTTTTCCAGTTTGTTACATAAATAAGGTTATCCGCATAATGAAGAGCAATATCTGTCACTGATGATCCCACAGGGGTTACGCGTTGAATTGTTTCAGTAACCGAATCAATTTCAAGCAAATAGGCTTGAGAAACTACATCACTAATATCCTCACTGATTGCATAAACTTTTGCAGAGTCACGATCACTGTGAATATGCGTAATACTAAGTGCATCGACTTGAAGTTTAATCGGTATTATCAAATCACCCGACTCGCTATTAAGAGTAATGGTAGAATTATATAAACCACTAGAAAGCATTGATGCATCTAGGTGCACACTAAGAACTGATGGAGTCAGACCCGTGTTTTCAGTCAATGTCACCCAACTATCCGCTGAGGAAGCAGTCCAAGCAACACCTGAATTTTTAGACGTTAATTGAATATCAAATTGATAATTAGAATGGCCAGCAACTGTCTGTACATTAATTTTGTTTATATCAAGCCCAATTGCTGAAACGGTAAATGAATAGACTCCACCGGTTTCAGCACCCTGAGTTGTAATAGGATCAATGCGCCAGAAATAATCCGCGCCATCGGTTAATTCTTGCAACAAGGCAAAGCTTGTACCGGTAACTCGGCCAAGATAAAACGGGGAGTCCAAACCTGCAGAAGCAATAGCGCCCTCATCAGTGCCTAAATAAAGATCATATTGATCAACACCTGCCAAGGAAGTCCAAGTTAATGTGTCGGGTGAAGTCACAACCCCACCCTCTACAGGATTCAATGATCTGCCCAACTGTTCTAAACCAATTTCATCGATCAAATTCACAACATTCAGTGTGCGATCTGAATAATTAAAATACACAAACCGAGTAAAATCGGATGTAAATGCCTGGGCCTTAGAATAGGTATAACCAGATTCTCTTACACTCCCCCCTGGAATCGTATAAAGTTCGATACCCGTATCGTAGCTATAGAGTTTTTCAGCGGTTGCCACAACGCTTCCATTAGGATTCATAGACCAAATTGCTGATGGGAATACACGCTCAAGGCTATCCGTATTTTCAGGACTAGTAGAAATTGTTTTCATAACCGCAACCTGATCATCATCCCGCATCAACACAGGTGCTTCAAATGGGTCTCGGCTGAAATTAGAAAGCGTTGTCTCTTTAACAAAGTTAACCGTGCCATCGGCATTAATAGTGTACTGCCCTATTCTAGGAGAGTGAGCACCAGCAGACCATCCGTATTGAGGCATCGCAACCATCTTTGTCTTATCACGGGTCGTAGCAAAGTCCATAAAACCCGTATTGTTTGAACCCGCATTACCTTTGAAATCAATTGACTGCAATACTTCATTAGTACTTCTTTTAAGCACATGAAGAATTGGCCCCCAAGAACCATCGCTATAATAAATAATACCTTCAGGGCCTAATTCTATATTTGCGGTTGTATCATCAGAGTCCCCCCAAGCACTATAACTAGGAAGATTAATCGTTTCTTTAATAGTGAAGGTCCCTAGATCAATAATATCGATCGTTTCCCCTACACTATTGATCACAAATAATTCAGTACTCTCATCATTAATGACGAAATCCGTTGGACTTTTTCCAACAGTAATACACGAGATAAGAGATTCCTGAATAGGGTCAAAAGCAACAATACTGCCATTGTGAATACCATCCCTTTGTATTCCATAAGTTTTTGAACGAAGTGGATCGTCCAGTAAACGATAAATATCTAAAGGCCGAACGTTTGCATGTATGAAGAGCTCATGAACACTTTCACCATCATTAATCGTTATAGTTGCAGTGTACGACGAAAATAAGCTACCAGTCGCAAACGTAACTTCAATAAGATCGAGCTCACTGTTTACTGAGGGAATTGCCCAAACAGAGTCGGAACTCACTGTGATTAATGATTCATCAAAAGACGCACCATTTAATGTATACGGAATACTGCTAGGAACATGATTACATGATGGAGCAAGTACAATATCGACCTGATTCTGATCGAAAGAAATAGCAGCAAAAGATCGCCCACTCATGAAAACAAAGAACAAAAAAGATAATAATAAAAGATAATGATTATTTCTCATTTAGCGAATTCCCTAGCGATATTCAAAGAGCACTTTTCAAAGCCCATAATTCCTTCCCTTTTGAGGCCTATTATCAAATTGATGTGTATTTGATCAAGGTATAGCAAATTAGTATTTAATGCGGGAAGAGTACTGCGGAGTATTTCTATTATTCTAAAAAAACCAGTGTGAACAACTTCCATGCTGTTTATGGCTGGTAAAGATTCAGCCAATCGAATTGGCCGTAGTTTACAGGAAACTCAGTAATTGCCAAAGGCTTAGTATTCTAATTTTTATTTCGATTCAATATGTACCTCCAACCCACCATAGATATACCCCTGTTTGTTATCAACAGAGCCTTAGCCACTGCATTGGTATCGTTATTGACGGGGGAGGTTCGCAATTTATTCAAGCCTTGTCATACGCTAGCTTTTAATCAATTCGGTGAATGCAATCCAATTTTATTGCCTTCAGAATCAAGAAAGATGGCGAAAACAGCATATTTAACGGCGAAAGAAAGCAACTGGAACCGCCATCGTTAATAATTCGCCCATTATCTCATCAGGCGGTAAAGGCAAAGGCTCTGCACGGTAAACCAACGCTACGACCTCTTTATCGAGGGCTTCATAACCACTGCCGCGATACAATTCAACATTCATAACATTACCTTTTCGATCGACACTAAAACTAACCCAAGGAATCCCTTGCTGTCCCAGCATCTGGGCTCTTCGCGGATACCGCTTGCGCCTCTCAAGGTGTGCCTGCAATTTACTTTGCCAAGTGAGCTTCGCTTCCGACTCAGCTTCACTTAAAGCCCCAATTTGAGGCGCCGATGCCACTTCAGATTCTTTAGTCTTAAAAGTGAGGGGCGCACTACTCTCAACAACAGACTCCTCTCCCGAAGCGTCACCCGAACTATCTTTTTGTTGCTCTTCAATATCTTCCTCAGCAATCGTTTCATCAGTTATTTCTTTTGAATTTTTCTTCTCTATTTTCTTTTCTACAACTTTCAACAATACATCAGAGTTATTATCAGGTAATACCGCCAATGGTTTTTCTACGTTAGGTTGAGTCGGTTGGTTTTTAACTTTGACACGAGGAGGAGGGGAAGATTTTTTCTGTTCAAGACCAACAGGTAATGCCTGTGAAGGAGCACTGGGGGCGACAACCATACTAACCTCAAACAGCAAAGGCGCTGCAGGAGAAGATTCAGCAAGATTAATTTCTGGCTGCCAAAGAAATAACCCTGCGAACATTATATGAAAAGTAACGGCCCCAACAATCGCTAGCGAACCATAAACAATCTTCCACCTACCGTTAGACGGCAGTTCCCCTGCCAATAACGTCACAGAGCTTTTTCCAAACCAACCAACGCTACCTTACTATAACCTGCCTTGGCTAATAAGTTCATGGCCGCCATCAGTTCACCGTATTCCACTTCACTATCAGCGCGTAAAAATATCGGTTGCTCTTTAGAAATATTTTTTGTCTTTAAAGTATCCGCTAACAGCTCTCTATCAACGGCCTCATCGCCCAAAGACAGAGTGGAATCTTTTTCCAGTGTTAGATACACAGGGTCATCCACCCTCGCAGCTTTTGCAGATACTGCTGGCAAGTCCACCGGTATACTCACCGTGGCTAAAGGAGCTGCCACCATAAAAATAATAAGCAAAACCAGCATCACATCAATAAAGGGAGTGACATTAATTTCATGCTGCTCCACCAGCTCTTCAGCACTGCCATTATTCATATTAAATGCCATTACACGGCATCCTTCATTAAAGAAGTACTCAATGAGCTATTGTCCACCAACAAATTGGGTAACTCACCGGCATCTTTATGATGCCGATCTAAATCACGACTCACCAATATCATCAATGCCGTCATAATATCCATAATCAATACTCGATAACGTGCAATAGAACGAGCAAAATGGTTATAAGTTAAAACAGCAGGAATAGCAGCCACCAAACCAACAGCTGTTGCTAATAACGCCTCTGCAATACCAGGCGCGACCACGGCTAAATTCGTCGTTTGAGTTTCTGCAATACCAATAAAGCTATTCATAATTCCCCAGACCGTACCAAACAAACCAACAAAAGGTGCTACAGAACCGATGCTCGCAAGAATTCCTGTACCCTGATTCATCGTCGCAACTAATGATATTTGCACACGCTCTAAGCGCGCTAATATTCGTTCTTTCAATGCCTCATCAGAGGCTGGACCCGCCGTAGATAGCTCAATTTCATGACGGCAAGCTTTTAATAAAAGCAAGCTATCACCTTTGTACTGGTCCAAGTGTTTATTCGCCAGCGCGAAACTTTTTGCATTAACCACCCCTCCCAGCAAATAACGACCATCACGTTGGGCCATATACAATTGCACCGACTTAAACAACCAAATTGCCCAAGTCAGCACAGAAGCAGCGAACAAACTAATAAGCACCGCTTTAACGATCCAATCTGCGGCTTGAAACATTCCCCATGGCGATAAATCATGACTCACAAAAGCCGTATCTTGAATTGCAGCAAAAGAAAATGGGGTTGAACCACAAAAGCAGAGTAATAAAAAGCGAGAGATTCGTGCTGGCATAATGGTGTCCTGTAGCGGGGATATATGTAAAAGACGACTGAGCTGAGCTTTCACTCATGTTTTGTAGTAATAATTTTTTAAATTTAATCAGCACTCGAAAAACAAATCATAACGTCATGATCAACAATTGTACTTTAAATGATAATGAATATCATTTACAATCTCTTTTTTTGATACTCGCAACTTTGAGGTTCACTACTTTGTCTTTCAAAACCTCCACCGATAGAGTATTTAGCAGTCTCTATGAAGAGCACCATGAATGGTTAGTTCTGTGGATAAGCCGACGTACTCGAAGGTCAGATAACGCCTGGGATTTAGCGCACGATACTTTTATGCGACTACTCGACCACCCAAGCATACCGACAAGCTTACTTAACCCTCGTGCTTGGTTAGCGAAAACGGCAGGGAATTTAGCCATAGATCAAGCGCGTCGTGCGGTACTTGAAAAAAATTACCTAACATTATTGGCGACTCTGCCCCAAGCCGAACATCCTTCGCCAGAAGATCAATTGCAATTGCTAGGATTACTTCAGCAAATAGATACCTTACTTAATGGCTTAAGGCCTATAGAAAAAACAGCATTTTTGATGGCAAGATTAAATGGCACGAGCTATCGTCAAATCGCGGAACAACTAGAGATAAGTTTGTCTTCTGTTGAAAAGTACATCGCGAAAGCCATGTTAAAATGTTACAGCGCTGCCTATCCAGAGCTCTTATGAAAACATCGCATCAGCACATTAAAATACCACTACCCGATAGCATTATTCGCCAAGCTATTGCCTGGCGCATTCGTTTAGAGTCTGCCAGTCAGAATATTGAAATCACGTATGAAGAAGAATTGCTTGCGTGTAAAAATTGGCGTGCCCGAGACGCCACGCATGAACTTGCATGGCAACGGCTAGAAAAAATAGACTCCAACTTTCAGACGCTTTCCAATAATGCGCCTAAGCTAGCCCAATCAACGTTATTAAAAACAGATACCGACTGCCAACATATTAATCGACGCCAAGCACTAAGGTCATTCGCAGGATCAGCGCTTAGTCTTTCCGCCATAGGATTAATCAGCCACCAGCAAGGTCTTTTTAATCGGATATACGCAGACTATTCAACTCAAAATACAGCAAGCCAATATACCCTAGAAGATAACAGCCACGTTTGGCTTAATTCCGATACATCCATAGAATTAGACTTTAATCACAAATATCGCTCAGTTAAATTAACCCAAGGTGAAATTCAACTTACCGTCGCATCAGACCCCCGTCCACTGAACATCATTACAGATCATGGCTTACTCACCACCAGCGACGCTCAATTTTTATTACGTAATGAAAGCGATCATTCGCTGCTACAAGTTACCGCTGGCAGTGTCATGATTAAAGAAAAAAGAAATCAAAGGATTACACAAGCGGTCACAGGAACCGTATATCAAATTAATAGCCAAAACATGGAACAATTAAACAATCAGGTATTCAATTACAGCAGCTGGGTTGAAGGAATTTTTTCGGTAAAAAACATGCCACTGAAGGATTTTCTAGCAGAACTATCACGCTATCGTACCGGCTTTCTAAAGTGCGATCCCCGACTAAACCAGCATCTCGTTTCTGGAATATATCAACTCCATGATACCGACCTTGTAATACAAACTCTGGCCTTATCGGTCAAAGGAGAGGTTCGTTATAGAACCCGATGGTGGGCCGAAATTACACCGCTAGTGACCAGCTAACGCATTAATTAAAAATAATTCTCATTATTATTACGGGTTTTCAATTTTCATTCGGCTAATAAATAAATAGCCAGAAAAAGGAAACTGTTTAAATGCAGTCCCGCAGTTACACGTATTTTGTCTCAGCGTTAATAGCACTTATGTTAGTCCTGCTACCTATAACAGGGCAGGCCCAAGACAAGTCGAAGGCGATAGCATTCAAAATACCCGCAGGTGCATTAGCCGATGCCTTGAATCTCTATTCTCGCCAAGCAGGCATCACCCTCTCTTATGAAGAGCGCTTGGTACGTGGAATGTCAGCCATTGCCATCAGCGGAGACTTCCATCCTCAAAAAGTCTTACTCACGCTATTAAAAGGCACTCAGCTACACGCAATTGAAGTAGGCACTGGTAGCTGGTTAATTCAACCCAGCCAGCATGACCTTATGATACTCGATACCATTCAGGTTCAAGGTCAAGACAGCTTGAAAGACCAAGCGTATAAAGAATCAGCCTCCGTGAGCATCATCACCCAAGATCATATTGAACGATTTCGTGGCACCAGCGTTGGTGACATATTCCAAGGCACCCCAGGCGTATTAGTCAGCGAAAACCGCAACTCAGGTGGCTTAGATATCAATATTCGCGGCATGCAGGGGCAAGGCCGAGTACCCGTGATGATCGATGGCAGCCGACAAGAAACAACGGTCTACAGAGGCTATTCAGGTGTCTCTAGTCGAAGTTATATTGACCCCGACCTCATCGGTTCGCTGCGTATCGATAAAGGGCCGGTGATGACCGCAGAAGGAACAGGCGCCACAGGAGGAGCGGTCAGTGCAACCACATTAACCGCTGAAGACATTGTCAAGCCCGGAAAATTATTTGGCCTGCGCCTTCGAGGCAGTGGTATAGGTAACAACTCATCAACCCCCAAACCAGGAACCTACGCAGGCTATTACCTACCGCGTAACGCTTATCGTTCGGACTGCCGTTTTTCCACCTACTGTACCGATCAATTTCTCATGCCAGAGAACTTCGCACCTGAACATGGCACCGACCGACCTGGTTTACTTGAGTTTGGAAGCTACGCGGGTAGCCTTGCCCTCGCTCAAAGATTCGAATGGGGGGACCTCATCGCGGCCTATGCACAAAGACAGCAAGGTAACTATTATTCGGGCACCCAAGGCGATACCCCAGAAGTCATTATTGGCGAAGGTGATAAACAAGCTTGGTATACCGAAACGCCTGTATCACTCACGGGAGCTTCTCGCTTTCGGGGTGGCGAAAGAATTCCCAATACCAACTTTGCAAGCACCTCCCTCCTGTTGAAAAGTAACCTATTTTTGCCCAATGATCAGAGCCTCGATCTAAGCTACATTCGCTATGACAGCCAGTATGGCGAGATGATGCCGTCACAACTTCTCTTTTTTGGCCAAGCTAAGCAATGGTTAGATAGTGAGGTTCTTAACCAAACGTATACCGCCCGCTACCGCTGGAAACCCATAGAACATGACTGGGCTGATTTGAAAATTAATTTTTGGAAAACAGATGCAATCACCCAGCTAAATACCCCCGGCGTTGGCTCAGTCGAGCTAGAAAACAATATTGAGCGCACAGACGACTACCAACGCCAAGGCACAGACATTTCAAACAGCATGCAATTTTATCCTATAGGAGAATTAGAACTTCATTACGGCGTCTCGGGGCAATGGGAAGACATGGATACCGAAACAGAAAAAACCGAAGGGTTTTATACCGGTTCTCGCAGTGGCTGGCGTAACGAGTTCAGCGCATTCACCTCCACAAAATGGCAGCCGTTAACGCAATGGACATTAGAAGCGGGCATTCGACATACACGCTTCAACTCAAAAGATAACAACCCACTACCACTGAGTAGCAAAGACCCCGCTTGCCAACCCGATGGTAATAACGGCTGCCTCCCTGTTTATTACAAAAATAACAGCTCAGGCAACGCCCCAATTTTCAGCCTATCTTGGGAACCCATGCCCGGCTTACAATTTTATATGCGACATGCCGAAGCCCTAAGAATGCCAAGCCTTTTTGAAAGCACCGCAGGCTGGTCAGTTAGCCCAGCACTCGATATTCCATTGAAAGCAGAACACAGCACCAACAAAGAAATTGGCATCAACTATTTGCAAAGCAACCTATTAATCAATCACGATAAAATCCGCATAAAATTATCTTATTTTCAAAATCACGTAGACGACTACTTAACCCGCACCCAGCCCAATGCTTGGGAAACCGAACAAGATGGCCTAGATTATTTTCGACTTCGAAATATCGACAGCTTAGATCTTCATGGCTGGGAACTGAATTTTAATTATGATGCGGGCACCTGGCTAACCGAATTAAGTAGCACACGTTATTCCCATATAGAAGTCTGTAATGTCGGCAGTAACGTTCGATATTTCTGTAATGATTGGGGCCTGCCTCAAAGCTATATCAATAATATGATCCCCCCAAGTTGGCATGCCAATGCCCACTTCGGTTTACGCCTTTTTCAACAACGATTCGAAATTGGCGTTCGCGCAACTTTTATGGGCAAGCGAAATTCTATTCCTCAATACAACGCACCCACTGGATTTAACAAACCTGTCCTTTGGCGTGGCTACCGCCTGCTAGACATTTACTCAAAATATAAAATAAACGAAACAGCGTCGGTAGATTTCACCATCGACAATGTTACTGACCGTTATTACCTTGACGCACTCAGCTTAGGACTCGTGCCAGCTCCCGGCCGAACGGCACGACTCAGCTTTACCTTAGAAATTTAAAATTCAATACAACGATGGAGTTTCACATGAAACGAACACTAGGCTTTTTAACCCTAATAGGAATCACGCTCATAATAAGCGCTTGCGGAGGCGAGAGTAGCAACAAGTCTCCAGCAAAACCAACCGCAGCAATCTCAACAGAAGCCGCCACTAATACCACCTTCTCCCTGAAAGAGGGAGCCGTAACCGTACAATTAAATGCAACGGACAGTTCAAGCCCTAGAGATGCCAAATTAACGTATCGTTGGGAACTCATCGCTCGCCCAACATTAAGCAATGCAGATTTAAACGAGACAGGAAATACCGACACAGAATTCACCGCCGATCTTCCTGGAGAATACGTCGTTAGCCTCATCGTGAATGACGGAAGCCTAAGCAGCGATGCAGCGCGAATGACCTTTATTGCTACCAGTCCTATTCCCGTCGCCATTACAGAAACAACTTATAATGTCAGTTTAGGCATAGACAGCTTAGGGTTAGACGCCCGCACCAGCCAGCCTCCAACAGGTGAAGCAGGGGAATTGGATTATCAATGGTCGATTCTCGAAAAGCCTTTAAATAGTACAGGCTACATAACTAACAAAGAACGCAGCCAAGCGACCTTACACCTAGATATAATTGGCGAATATAAACTGCAACTAGCCGTTTCTTATGCTGGCGTTAAGAGCCAACCTGCCATCATTATTGTGACAGTCTCCGAAGGCGATCTTGCCCCCATGGCAAAAGCTGAAGACATAACAATAGAAATCGGACAAGACATTATTTTAGATGGAAGTGCTAGCCAAGATCCCGAAGGAAATACACTTCAATATCGTTGGAAATGGTCTTCCAGTCCTGTTGAACCTAAGGGTATTCCGGTTCCCGAATTAACGGGTGCGACAACCGCCACTGCAAGCTTTACACCTGTAGCAGCGGGCGAATATAACGTGAAGTTTTTTGTTTTTGATGGTGCACGTAAGAGCGAAGAAAAAGAAATAACCGTCACTGTCACACCAGCGGAAAATGCTGAAACGAATTCAGCACCCATTGGTGAAATTATTGCCACAGGTTACTACCCATCTTATAGCGTCGGCGAACAGGAAGTTGGCTTACGTGCTGAGTTTAACTTTGCAGGCTATGATCCTGAAGGGGACGCACTACAAATAATCGATGCCACACTTATCGAAAAACCAGCAGGCAGCAACGTAGAACTGGTTAAAATTGGTTCATGGAAACCCTTGGGCAAAAAAATAAACAAGCTAGATGTAGCCGGAACTTACCGTGTGCAAATGACCATATCAGATGGCACCAACGAAATTATTAAAGAAACAACCCTCGAAGCTAAAATCGGTAATGTAAACGGCCAACCTTCAACCCGTGGTGTCGATGCGCAATCTAAATCCGTACTCATCGGTAACGCATTAGTTTTTGATGCTTCCAGTAAAGATCCAAATGCAGACCCAATGATATTTCATTGGGAACTAACTGACAAACCGGATGGCAGCAAAGCCGTGATTGAAGCCGTGATTGAACCCGAAAGCCAAGAACTCCGTCGCGCCAAAGTAATAACTGATGTCGCCGGATCATATACCGCACGCTTAATCGTAAGCGACGACCGAGGTCTATATGCCAAATCCTATTCCGAAGATACTGGCATTGCAAAAGTAAGCAATACACCCCCTGAAATTCGCTCTGTTGTTTGGGCACGAAATTGGGGTCGCCTTGCACCAGGAGAAAACTATTATCAAATATTACCCTGCATGAGCTTATTGCATCGCCCTGTTTTAATTGACGCCGATAGTGACGAAGTTCATTACCATGAAGAATTAATTAGCGCACCTGAAGGTGGAGAGTTCACCAGCTATCCAAGCGATGAAGATTGCCCAGACAGCCGCGGACAAGTATTTTCAAAACCCGGTACTTATACTTTCCGCTATTCCGCGACAGATTTAATCGACGATGCGCCTGACTACGATTTCGTCGTGTCGGTCGACCCAATCGAAGAAGCAAAAGGTTTACGCCTGCGTAGCATCAACTCACGTAACGAAAGCTTATGGCAGCCGTTACCACACATTATCATTCCTACCTATGGTTATATTAGTTCCCCGACCAGCCGACCTATCGAAGAAGAGTCATCGATCAACTGGTCTCTAAGCGCAATAGATGCAAATTACACTATTGAAAATGTCACCGTCAGCCACATTAATGGCGGTTTGACCGATCTAACTCCTCGCTTTGAAGGCTTGACAGAAGGGCAAGTTATTACACAAGGTGAGGACTTAGATTTCCAAACTGTTTTCCCAGCAGTGCCATGCTTACGCACCGATGATCAATACGAAGGATTTCACTTATCCTTTAACATTAAAGAAATTCCTGAAATTTCTTTTGTTTATGAAACTTGGGTAGGCGCAAGTGACTTCATGAGCAAGTGGGAAGAGTGCCAAGCAAGAGAGCTAAACTAAGAATTAAATGATCTCGAGAAAGAATCTTTCTTTCTCGAGATCAGATAGCTTCACCCTGTTAAATATCGACAAAGCAAAGAGCGAAAAGATCAGTTGTATTCGTAGGCAAAGCTTTAGGTATTAACATTGCTTATAACGCCATGACTCAAATTCTCGAAAAAAGTATTATAAAGTTAAAGTTATTTTACCCACCGCTTCACCCGACTCAAATCGTGCATGTGCTTTAGCGACATCCCAAATACTGAAATCACTTTCATCAAGAATTGGAGTGATTTTTCCAGCATCAACTAACTCAGCAATCGTTGCGAGAATTCGTCCATGAGAAGCATGATTAATTCCATGGCATAACGGGATCAGCATCAAAACACTATGGAACGACAAACTTTTCAAAGCAACTTGTAATGGATCAGCAATCGGTAAAATGGTTGCTACATGGCCATTGAATTTCACCGCTTCAAAAGACTTATTAATATTATCCCCAGCAACCGTATCAAAAACTTTATCAAAGCCTGCTCCATTGGTATAAGCCTGCACATAATTTGCAACTGACTCAGCAGCATAATCCACCAAATGATCAGCACCCAAAGTATTAGCAAGTACAGCATTAGCAGCACCATGAGTCGCCGTCACCTTAGCACCCAGCGCTTTCGCCAACTGAATGGCAATATGGCCAACCCCCCCCGTCGCTCCATGGATAAGAACATGGTCACCGTCTTTCACATTCATTTTATCAACCAAGGCTTCATACGCCGTGATAGCAACTAAAGGTAAAGCGGCCGCTTGACGCATGCTCAACGAGACTGGCTTCTTCGACATCAAACGCGCATCAACCAACATAAATTCCGCTAAGGCTCCGTTTGTGCCATTCACGCCTCCCGCCATACCATAAACCTCATCACCTACAGCAAAGCCCGTAATACCCTCGCCGACTTCAGTAACGATACCCGCAACATCACCATGCAATACCTCAGGCAAATTAGCCGACCAAGGCAGCTCAATAGAACGCAACATGACATCCAATGGATTCACACTGCTCGCTTTCACCTCAACCACTAAATGTCCTGGCTTTGCTACTGGCTTAGCGATCTCAGTCTGCTGAAATACATCACTATTACTCAGAGCCTTAACCACCATCGCCTTCATCATTACTGACTTATTGCTTGTCGTATTGTTCGTCTTATTAGTCATTGCTTCGCACCTAATGTTTGTCGTATTGAATAAGTGAAGTCATCTTAAAAGATGCAATATGGGCAACCAACATAACTATAAACAAACCACTTTTGCCTTTTAAGCAAAGCGAAGCTAATATCTAACTTATGAGTTCACTTAATCGATTACTGTATTTCAATTGCGTTGTAGACACTGGCAGCATCTCAGAAGCTAGCCGAGTCTTCGACGTTCAACCTTCCTCCATCTCACGTCAGCTCTCTGCGTTAGAACAAGAGCTAGGCGTACGTTTATTAAATAAAACAACACGCAATATCGGCTTAACCGAAGCTGGTCAAAAATATTACGCTTACTCTCAGCGTATCGTGGCTGAATTTGATCAAGCTAAAAGAGCGGTTAACGACCTACAAGAAAATCCCAAAGGCACATTAAAAGTCAGCATGACAGTGGGTTTTGGGGAAAGCATAATCTTGCCACTCATGTCTGAGTTTATGGCGTTGTATCCAAACATTGAACTTGAGCTTGAATTAACTGAGCGCGTTGTAGATCTAGTAGAGGAAAATATCGATGTCGCCATTCGCAGTGGCCGCCTGCCCGACTCCACCATGATCGCCAAACACCTAGCCAATAATAACTTTCTGCTCTGCGCCAGCCCGCAATACTTAGCGACGAATAAAACACCACAGCAACCCGAAGACCTTCTTCATCATCAATGCATTCGCTACAGCTATACGCGCTGGAAAGATTGGTACTTGATGACAGGCGAAAAAACAAAATTGAATCTTAACAATGGCATTTCAATCAACTCAGTGAATGGCCAAAAGCAGTTGGTTCTAAACAATACAGGCATCGCGCTAATGCCCCATTGGGCGATCAAAAATGAACTCTCAGAAGGTACCCTCATTCATGTCATGCCAGAACTTGTATTCAGCCCCTATGAAGAAATGAGTTCAACTTACGCCATTTATTTAAAGCGCGACATGATCTCTAGAAAAGCACGGGTGTTTTTAGACTTTATTGGTGAAAGAATTAACAGCCAAGGGAATTAAAAGCAACAGGACCATACGTATTGAACCCCGTTGCCGTTCATCTTTGCCTTTTTTTAATCAATTCGGTGAATGCAATCCTATTTTATTGCCTTCAGAATCCAGAAAGATAGCGAAAAACCCAATTTCATCAGCATGAGGGGTTTTAGGAATCATAATTTTACCGCTACTCTCCTGAACTCTATCAAGAATAACTTGCAGGTTGTCACCGCCGTTTAGATAGATAGTAACTCCATCCGCTGAAGGATTACATCCTTCTCCCTTCATAATAACACCAGTAACCGCCTGCCCTTCGTAAGGTAGTACGCCTATTTCCATCCCTGGCATTTCCATGTGTTCGATATCAACTTCCAGAATCGATTGATAAAACTGAATGGCTCTTGACATGTCTGTTGCAGGAATTTCAAATATTGAAATATAACTTTCCATAGCTTTTCACCTTGGCTTAGTGCTGTTTAGTATCTATTAATTTAGGTTGAGAAATATAAACTAGCAATGAAAGATGGAATTGTAAAAATGCGACAAACCTAACTCATTTGTAAAAAGCAGAAGAAAGCGCCATATTATCATTACCTAAAAACTCCTTAGGACTAACCCCGGTAAACTCTTTGAAGTCTTTTGTGAAATGGGCCTGATCATAGTATTCGTTGTTATAAGCGATGTTGGTCAGGCTTTCATTTTCTTGGTTAAGTAACACTTTTAAAGCACTTTGTAAGCGGATTAACTTACCTAACTGTTTAGGACTGATACCCACCTGCTTTACGAACATTCTTTCAAGCTGTCTTCTTTTTGATAAATTACCCTCAAAAATATCATTGATCGATGCACTTCCTTTTGTAGCTAATAGAGTATCTATGGTTTCTCTTACTATGTTAGTTACTATATTACTGACCATCACCTGATCATTGAGTTTGTTCTGAAGAAAACATTCGATGATCGCTATTCTTTGCTTAGTATCCGTTGCTTGAACGATGTCTTGCTCTAACTTCTTGGCGACCTCTTCTCCAAAAAGCATTTCTATAGGCGTTTCAGTCTTTGCCAGATCTTTAAGGGACACTGAAACGAAGTTAGCAAAACCGTAAGGATAAAAACGAATGGCAAAGGTATTAACAGTCCCTGTTGGTTCAATATAAAAAGGATCAATAATTTGCCCTAATACCATTGAACGAGGTTGTATAATAAATTCCTCTTCGCTGGTATAGCGTTTGATATCATCTCCAAGGATAAAGGCCATTTCGATGGTGCCATCAGGAACAATTCGTTGCCGCTGCACATCCATTGCCGCAGGAACTTCCAATGTCCAATAGCAGCTGATGATTGATTCTAAATCTGAGCTGGGCTGGTAAGTTTGATAGTTCATTGTTTTTCCTAAATGACAAACAACTTCAATTTAAAGGCACAAACGCTTTTATAAAAATATTGTGTCTAAACGCAGCCATTATAACTTTCACTTGAAAGTTCTCGAATTTTTTCGATTGTTCCATCACGGAAAACCTTTATCAAATCCTCACCTCTCGTACCACAGTCATTATCCCAACCGGCCACTACCCTATAACCATAATCTGTGACTTCATACTTTCTTAGACCATAATTATTTGAAGAGATCCACCTCGATAATTCAGCCACAGTATCAATGGTGCCAAAGAACGTTAGTAAGTCCTGCCTTGACTCAATGACTATTGCCTCGTTGGGAAGTAGTGCTACACCAAATACTGGGCAGAACAATGGAGCACACCAAGCATCAAAACCAGTTACACTATCCATACTTGCTAATTGGCTTTTTTGAACTGGACTAAGATTTAAAAATATATCTTCATCATATCTGACGATCACTTCGTCATCAGTTGAATCTTGATGATGCATATTACCCACTCTAATTTCCCAATAGATATATTCGTCACTCAGATTGAAACTGCTAAAAGAAGGGAGTTCTTCATATACTTCAGACGGCAAATTCTCACTCTTCTTAGAATCAAGGCCATAATCACAGCCAAACAATAAAAATATAGATAAAAGAATAAATGGAGATAAACAAGATTTCATACACATCCTTATGTGGCTAAACGAGAAAGGCGAACGAAGAGAAATTTTCTTTGAAATCAAACGACTGTCCCTGTTATTGATAGCAGAGACAGTATATTCAACGTTAGCTTTTGTCAATTTGATATCAAGCGTCAAATAAAGAGAAAGAGTATTATCGTAATCTTATAAGCTTTTTAAGGTATTACTCATGCTTGCTTTGAAATAACGAGCCCGAACTACGTCATAAACCCAGTTAAACCCGATGGCGTATAACAAGAAGAAAATCATAGCCCCAATATCCATCAAAAATACGCTTAATAAATCCAGCTGCAATACCCACATAATCACTGGGAATGAA
>Ga0209825_1000798_pt1 | contig 18176 bp, 12 predicted proteins | sample EN8Hudsemesocosm_FD_184631 | JGI IMG/M metagenome (GOLD analysis project Ga0209825, IMG submission 184631) | Methane-oxidizing microbial communities from mesocosms in the Hudson Canyon - EN8B Hudson Canyon (SPAdes) (version 2) | ecosystem: Environmental > Aquatic > Marine > Cold seeps | place...
GCACGGTTGTGCTGAATACTGATGGCACGGTAACCTTTACCCCGACCAGTAACTTTAACGGCAACGCCACCTTCGACTACACCATCAGTGATCCGTCCGGCTTAACGGATACCGCGACAGTCACGGTTGCCGTAGGTGCGGTGAACGATGCTCCCGATGCAGTGGATGATACTCAATCAACCAATGAAGACACGCCGATCACATTAGCAAAAGCCGACATCGTCGATCCCAATGACACGGATTTAGACGGTGATACCCTTACCATTACGGGCGTGAGTAACCCCGTGAACGGCACGGTTGTGCTGAATACTGATGGCACGGTAACCTTTACCCCGACCAGTAACTTTAACGGCAACGCCACCTTCGACTACACCATCAGTGATCCGTCCGGCTTAACGGATACCGCGACAGTCACGGTGATGGTTGAACCTTCTGGACCAACCGGCGGAGACTCAATTCAATTAACAGTTGATGAGGCGTTAATAACAAATGTTGATAATACTGATAACACATTAACATTTACTGCTGGAGCAACTGATCTTTCTAGCTTTAAATTTGATGACTCAACTAATTGGGATTCAGCATTAAAACTAGATACTGATGAAAATGGTACTGATGATGTTGTTTGGACTAGAACTGATACAGTCATTACTGGATCTGTAAATGGGCAGATTGCTATTACTTTGACCTTAAGTGCATCAGCAATAAGTGCAGGGCAAACTGCTGGTGTTGATGTAGTTGCGGAGCTATCAAATAATTTTCAACATTTGACTAGTTCCGGAGCAAATCTACTTGATTTAGGGGATGTAAAAGTTATTGCAAATGATGGTGTAGATAATGTATTTGGAACTGTTAATGTCATTGTTATTGACGATGTTATAGAAATAACAAAATTATCAAATACTCAATTAACTAATATTGAATCTACTGTAGGTGAGGGCCGTTTGCTTATTGATGAAGGTGAGGATGGTTTGAACAATCTTACTTTTAGTGGGGATGTTCCTGCTGGTTTAATGACTGTTGATGGTGAGTTAGTTCACTATGTGATGGAACAGGACGGTAGCCTTAAAGCTGTGGATGAAACAGGCGACGGTGTTTTTCTTTTGAGTTCTAATGGTGCTGGAAGCTATACATTAGAATTAAATCAGGTGCTTCATGCGCCTTTGATTGATACTACTGTTTCAATTGATGGCACTGCGGTTATAGCTGGATCTCCTGTTGGTTCAATTACTAAAGTTACTCAAAATGGTGTTGCTGTTAATCTATCCGCTACAGATGCTGATGGAGCAGATTTGATTAATGCTTCAAGAGATGGGTATGGTGTTGATAATGGTTTAGTTGAGGAAGGCAGTTCTGAAGTTGCTGTTGTAGCGCTTGATGATCCAATGGGTACATTTAGTAATATGAATATCACTGTAGGTAACTTTTCAGCTAATGGCTCTGCTGTAGATATTTTCTCATATCAATTATATAAAGATGGTAATACAATTGGCAATGTGCAAAATGTTGATGCAACAGCAAACAGTGACAATATTGATACAACGATTAGTATTATTGGTTCAGGTTTTGATGAAATTAGATTATGGGCAACCCATTCTGGAGGGAATCAAAATTCAGAAGGAAGTTATAAAATTATTTCTATAGACTCCGATGTTACAGCAACTTCTTCCGAGGATGTGGTGTTAGATTTTGGTGTTGATGTGACAGATGGTGATGGGGATTCTCATGGAGGAGATTTTCAAATTGCCATAGATACAGGTGGTGATGTTCAATTTCCAGCTTTAGATGTACCTAAGTTAGATAGTTTGATTGTGAATGATGTTGTGAACTAGTTGGCTATAGAGTTTGTTGATATGGCAGGGCTTTAACTGTAAATTTATTTTAGCTTTAGATGTGTTCGGTGGACGTTGTTTTTACTTAATGCAAATTTTAAATAGTATAAAGTGATGGTGGAGAAAAAATGAAAAAGGTTTTAGGTGTTTTTTTATTTATATGTTTTACTTCAACAGAAAATGCAAGTGCTGTAGGGGTTGATTCAATTGGTAATTATAATGAATTGCCAGGAGTTCACGCATTATCAACTAATGCACCCTGGGCAGTTTCTGACGTAGAGATTGAATCTTTTTTGGGGATTGATAGTGGTTCACTAGATGGTGTTATTGGAGGCGATGCAATAGAGGGGTCTGCTTTAAAAGGTTCGTTTGATATAGTAGAAGGTCAGGTTTTTAGCTTTGACTGGTACTGGAGTACTACGGAGTCCTTTGAAGAAAGTAAATGGAATGATTTTGCTTTTGTGAGTTTGAGTCTTGCTGATATTAGTATTGTTGCAGATACTTTTACTGGTACTGGAACCACAGGTAAATTTACATGGAAGGCTTTAGGTGCTGGTACATTAAACTATGGTATTGGTGTGATGGATGTATTCGATCCCTTTACGGAATCTTCAGTTAATATTAGTAATATCCAAGTTCAAACTGTTCCTGTGCCGGGTGCTATTTGGTTATTTATGACGGGGTTTTGGGGGGTTGTTGGAATTAGACAGTTATCAAAAAACTGAATATTTTGAACCTTTAGTATTTATTTTTCATTCGCAAGCTGGTTTTTATATATCAAGTAATAGATAGAAATGCCATTCGGAATTTATTAGATAGACAATTAAAAAGGCTACTTCGGTAGCCTTTTTTGTATTTTAAAATTAAGAATGGTGCTATAAAGTCCCTTATCTTGCAAAAAGGCTATAGGATAAGGATATGAATTACCCAAAAATCATACATCATGGCGCGGTTGATGGAGTCACCGGTTCCTGTCATGAATTACAAATTGAGCAAAATAACTCAGTATTAATAGATTGTGGATTATTCCAAGGAGCTGAAACCTCAGCTAACGGTTCTGGAGAAAACGCCTTAAATGTTGAATTCCCCATTCAACAAATCAAAGCACTATTAGTTACTCATTGTCATATTGACCATGTTGGTCGAATCCCTTATTTAATGGCTGCTGGGTTTGAAGGTCCTATTTATTGCACAGAACCAACAGCTAAATTGTTACCATTAGTTTTGGAAGATGCAGTGAAAATAGGGTTTACTAAAAACAAACAACTGATTAGTAAGTTTTTAAAGGTATTAAGCGATAGAATCGTAGCTGTACCTTATGGCCAATGGCAACAAATAGCACTTTCTGAAACTGAAAATAGATTAAAAATAAAGTTTAAACCAGCAGGGCATATTTTAGGCTCAGCTTATATAGAATGTGATGTTAATCAACAGCGAATTACATTTTCTGGTGATTTAGGTGGGCCATATACGCCATTGTTACCTAATCCTAAGCCACCTTATAAATCAGATGTTTTAATATTAGAAAGTACCTATGGTGATAAAAACCACATTAATAGAAAAGAAAGAAAAACGCAGTTAAAAAATAGAGTTGTTCAGTGTTTGCAAAATAAAGGCGTTATATTAATTCCAGCCTTTAGCATTGGTCGAACGCAAGAACTACTTTATGAGTTAGAAGAAATTATTTATCAGAATAAAGACAAACCAATCTACCAGAAATTAGTTTGGGATGACCTTGAAATAATTGTAGATTCACCGCTAGCAAGTAAATTTACAGAAGTTTATAAAGAATTAAAACCATACTGGGATGCAGAGGCAAAGGTAAAAATAAAAAACCAAAGGCATCCGCTATCCTTTGAGCAATTAACCACAATAAATGATCATAAAGAACACCTTGCAACCGTTGAGTATTTAAAGAAAACTGCTCGGCCTTGTATAGTGTTGGCCGCGAGTGGAATGTGTGCAGGGGGGAGAATAGTCAATTATCTTAAAGCGTTGCTAGAAGATAAAAGGACGGATGTACTTTTTGTTGGCTATCAGGCAGTAGGCACAGCGGGTCAAGTAATTCAGCAATATGCCGATAAACATGGGTATGTAGAAATGGATGGGCAGAAATATACTATTAATGCTGGTGTTTATACTTTAAGTGGGTATTCAGCTCACGCTGATCAAAATACTTTGATAAAGTTTGTTAAAAGAATGCGAATAAAGCCAAAAGAAATTAGACTGATACATGGAGATGAGCAGGCTAAACAGGTATTGCTTAGTAAGTTTCAAGCTTTATATCCAGAGATTAAAGTATGGATACCTTAATAAATCATCTTCTGCTTAACCATGTTAACAATAGTATTTAGGTGAAAAATGGATGTAAATCAAAAGTTAGATTTTAGCGCACTACAGCAAGCTATAAATTCTTTATCTGAGGCTATTGATGTAGTTACAAATGAGCAATGGTTTAATCAACAAGGGAACTCAGTACAAAATACATTAATTGCAGGTGTTATCCAAAATTTTGAATTTGTTTATGAGCTAAGTATAAAAATGCTTAAACGACAATTAGAAAAGGAATCTTCAAGTCCTGAAGAAATTGATTTTGCTAGTTTTAGAGGATTGTTGAGAATGGCATTAGAAAAGGGCTTTATTCAAAATATTGATACTTGGTTTGAATACAGACAAATGCGAAATATAACATCACATACTTATGATCATGAAAAAGCACAACAAGTGAATGAAATGACAAGCCATTTTTTAAAGAGTGCAATAATATTACTTAATCAATTGGAGCAGAGAGAGGTATAAAGTGGTAGATTTAAAACCAGAAGAAGTAATACAAGTTAATCAAATACTAGGGGAATGTATTCCTGGTATAAAGGTTAAAGCTTTTGGTTCAAGAGCTAATAATACTGCTAAACCTTATTCTGATCTTGATTTGGCGATAATGGCAGAAAAACCATTATCTTTACGGCAAGGTGCAATGCTAGCAGAAGCATTTGAAGAGTCTGACTTACCTTTTAAAGTAGATGTTGTAGATTGGTCTACAATTAGAGAAGAGTTTAAAAAACTAATTCAATCATCATTAGTTAATATTGAATAAAAAATAAGAAAGAGATAAAAAATGAGTAGAGAACTAATTCAGAAAGCATTTACAAAAATGCTAACAGAAATTAAACAAGCTAATCGCCTAACTGATCAAGGTGAATTAATAAAAGCGGAAGAAATTTATCATAATATGCTTAATCAAGAAGCAAATTATCCACCTGCATTATATGGGCTTGCTGAATTGGCAAATAAGATAGATGAGCAAGAAGTCCGTGAGGATTTATTAAAAAGGGCAATAGAAGGTCTTAAAGGAACAACAGAACGTAATCAAATTGGCGTGTTGGCTATTTGGTTGTCAGAACAAGCAGAGGCGTTAATAATATTAGGGCGGCAAGATGATGCCAAAAACTGTATTTCTGAAAGTGAACAATTAATTAAACAAAATTTAGCAGAATAATTAATTTAGGCTCCAAATTAAACTAAAATGTCTTGTAATTAAATTACAAGACAAAAGCTTCCATGGAAGGGGAGTCAGCTCCCATAGAAGCTTTTGCTTTATGACTAACCTTGTAACAAAGACAATACACCTTGTGGTAACTGATTAGCTTGCGCCAACATAGCAGTACCAGCTTGTTGTAGAATCTGGTTACGCGTCATTTCAGCTGTTTCGGCAGCAAAATCGGTATCCTGAATACGTGAGCGAGCTGCGCTTAAGTTCTCAGTTTGTACGGATAAATTAGAAATAGTCGATTCCATACGGTTTTGTACAGCACCTAAATCAGCACGGGTTGCATCAATACGTTGTAATGCGCCGTCTACAATGTCTATGGCTTTGTTAGAGCCTGCAACACTAGAAATATCTATCTCACTGATTGATTGTAAATCACTGGATAATAAGGTATCAGCATTACCTTTAAATAAACCACCAGCATCACCTTTTACATCAGAACTAACGCTAAAAGAGATGGATGTTGATTTAAATTCAACATTCCCACCAATAACAGTTGAGTCAGGCGCATTTTCTGTACCGTCAGCAGTCAAACTAACATTACCACCTTCACTTCCTTTTACATCTAAAGAAACCGAGTTTGTTGAGGTTGCTTTTGAGCTATTAAAATCTAAAATTTTAATATCCTCTCCAGTATCATTAATTAACTCAATAGAACTTTCTGTAATATCTAGTTTTGCAACAATACCTGTTTTACCTGTTTGATCATTGATTGCATTAGCAAGACTGGTTAAGTTATTTGGTTCAACGTTAGCAGAAAGAGGAATACTGTTGCCTAAGGGGTCAACTAGTGAAAAGGAAACAACACCCGCGTCAGTAAGGCCACTTAATGTAGCTGATGTTCTAGCTGTAGCGGTAACGCCTGTAGCGTCTTCTACTTTATTGACTAGCTTAACAATTTCTTTAGCTGTTAAGTTTTCTGCTATTTCTAATGTTTTAGTGGCATTAGTTCCTGTGATAGTTAGGTTCTGAGCGCTTACAAAGTTGCCTGTACTCACATCAGTAAATGCAGTACCTGCTGAAAGTTCTCCTGGGACGCCAGCGGCAGCGTCAATAACACTATCTGCGTTTACATTTGAAGTGATTTCATAACCTGGCTCCATAATAATGGAGTATGTTCCAATTTGAACAGCTGAGACTTTAGCGCTATCACTTGTATCAACTATTTGGTCTCCAAATCCCATTTTGTCTTCTCCAGTAACTGCAGTACTGGTTGTGACTGTAAGAGCTGCAGTTGTATCTTGATCCAAATTAGCAACGAGAGCATCACCGCTAGTAACCGTGACAGATGAATATGTATTGGATGTAAAACCAGTGACTGATATATCTGCTAGAGTCGTGTTATCTAGGGTTCCTGGAGTTGCAACATCTGCGGTTATGCTTACTTGTCCAGCCGTTGTTGTGTAATCAATAGTTGATTCAAAACCATCAGGTACTGTTGCATTGCCGTAAGCTGTTTGGAGTGCTGCACCAAAAGCAGAGGCATCAGCTTCTTTATCACCTGTTGCGGTAAAGCTGACGCTTAATGTGTATTTGGATGTAGGGGTGCCACCATCCAATAAATCCAGTCCAATCGTAACGGCTTCATCTTTTTCAAAATTAAAATTGGTTAATGTTAGGCTTGCTTTAGTAGATGCTGCTACCGGATCTGTAAAAGTGTTTACAGCTCCGGCTGTATCTGTTGTAACAAGTGTTACTAATGAATTAGCTGAATCTGGGGTGGTTCCAACTTGACTGGTTACATCTATAGCAGTTACTGCACTGGCGGCATTATCAGAAAAAGCTGAAACACTAAGAGGCTCGCCTCCTATGCCAGAAATAACTACACCAGTTCCACTCGCATCTAAAGTTGCAGAAAACTTTTTCCCAAAATCATCATCCTTTTCAAGGGTAGTTAACAGAGCTTGTGCATTGCCTGCTTGGTCGCCAGATCCAGTGGAAATAAATGTAATATCGGCAGTAGTAGCACCAAAATCCAAAGTTATTTCTGACCCTTCTAGCGCTCTAAAATTATTAAGCGTAATTTGGGCATTATCTTCAACAGCAAAGTTCTCAATGGCAAGGTTTGTTCCAGTTGCGCTAGTCAAAGTTTGAGTCGCTGCATCATAAGATAAGTCAGAAATAGTATCCCCTGCTTTTAGATTTAAATCTGCAACTGCTTTGGACATTTCAGCATTAAAATTGTTTGTAAATGTAGCAGCATTGTAGATGACAGTAACAGTTGTTTTTTCTGTTTGAGTCGAGTCGCCACTTTCATCGCCAGTGATGATGTCAAAAGTAATTTCATCACCATTTTCTGTGTTTTTAAAATTAGTGGATGGGTCCAAATCAAAAACAACTTCATTAATTGCTGTTGATGTAACACCGCTAATAGCATTAAGTGAAGCAGCTATAGCTGAAGCATCTCTAGCAATGCCTCCAGTCCCCACAGTAATAGAGTCTGATGCGCCAGTGTCAGGGTTGGAGACAGTAACAACTTGATCAGCAACCAATGACGCAAGTGCTGTTTTTGCTTCATCTGCTAAAGCGCTAGTACCTGAAAGAGACACGCCGTCAGTTACATCAACAGATTTACCAAAAGTGGAAACTTCAAGGCCAATTGTATTGTTATTGGTTGAAACTTTTTCAATTCCCAGATTAGAAGACGTTGCTTCTGCAATAGACACACTTACAGATTGGTTTGCATTGGCGCCAATATGAAAAGACTGTGCTTGAAATGAACCATCTAATAATTTTAATCCATTAAAAGTGGTTGTGTCAGAAATACGGTCTAATTCAGAAACTAACTGATTAACCTCAGCTTGTAGGCTTAAACGGTCTGAAGATGAGTTAGTGGAGTTAGCTGATTGAATGGCCAGCTCTCGAACACGTTGTAAGATATTTGTACTCTCGCCTAATGCTCCCTCAGCTGTTTGAGCCAAAGAAATGCCATCATTAGCATTTCGGCTAGCTTGAGTTGACCCCTTTATTTGAGCGGTCATACGGTCGGAAATGGCTAATCCCGCTGCATCATCCTTAGCACTATTAATACGTAGTCCTGAAGATAAACGTTGCAACGAGGTATGTAGCCCGTTCTGAGATCGGTTTAAATTGCGTTGAGCATTAATCGACGCAATATTGGTATTAATTACTTGTGGCATTTTATTGACTCCTCAATAGTTTTTTTTACTTTCACTAGGAGTTGAGCATCTTAAATGCCAATATAAATAAATATTATTAATAACAGGTGGTTATATGTGTATTTTTGCTTGTTTGTGAGTAAATTAAGAAGGAGGCGGAGAATTGCCACTTTCAACAGGTTCTAGGTATTTTCTTGCTTGTAAATTGCAATGAAGCGGCATGGGGTAAGTTATTGGTGGTGTGGTACACTTAAATTCAAAAGCGGTATTAATTTTTCCATAAATTTTGACAGCTAATCATTTTCAGTTTTTATCTGAGGTTACCTAAAGTAGAGACAAGGCATGCCTTGTCTCTACAGTTCTAAAGAGCTTAGGGGATGATTAATATAAGAGAACATGGCTATTAACAAACCACAGGTTGAAGCAATTGTAGGGCGGACTTCAGTCCGCTATGCAGGCAATAATGTCTTATTTATAGCGGACTGAAGTCCGCCCTACAATAAATTATCCTAACTCAACCTGTGGTTTGTATAGAGCCATGTAAGAGAAAATAATTATGAAGTTTCTAGATGTTAAAACAGACTTTGTTCCTAATAATATCGATAAAGAAATTAAAACTGCATTAGGTATAGCAAATGAAGCAAACTTGACGAATGAGGAGCTAGAATTACAAAGAAAGCGCAAAGAGTTTATCTATATCCAAAAATCATCAATAGAATTGGCTAAAGAAAAAGGGCACGAAGAAGGATTGCAAAAAGGAAAAGAGGAAGGTATTGAGTTAGGTGAGGCAAATATGCAAAAAAAACATTGTACTTAATGCACATAAAACAGGAATGACTGAGCTAGAAATTAGCAATATTACAGGGATAAGTGAAGCGATTGTATTGAAAATAATTGATCAGAATTAAAGGTCATGGCTATATGTAAGCCACAGCTTTCTACCAATATTGGTAGAAAAACTCGGTAGGAGGGGCCTTTGGCCGCGACCAAAGAAAGATCAAGAGCAGTCGCGGCTAGAAAGCTATTTATATTGAACCTCCTCACCCCAGCCCTCTCCAGCAGGCGAGGGAGCAAGAGACGATCTCAACCTATTGTTATTTATAAATAATAAAGTTGTGTAGATACCCTATGCCAGCAAGGGAGGGCTTAAGAACATTAGCTTTTTTGCAGCATGTAAATTATTTCTCCCTAACAACACCAGGTAAGCTATCTAGCTGTTGTTCAAGATAACTTCCTGTCGCTTGTAGTTGTGCGACAATTTGATCCATTGCATTAAACTGCTTATAGAGACGGGCTTCAAGTGTATCGATCTTTTTATCTAAAGCTGATCGCTGTTCTCCGAGGTTTTTTATGCTGGTATTTATACCGTCAGTACGTGAATCAATTAAACTATCTGTCTTTAAAAGCTCAGTAATTAAGCTATCTAATTGATCTGCAATGCCTCGGTTAAAAACAACGCTGCCTCTATTGCCAGTAGAGCCACCTGTAAACTCAAGAACCATTCCAGATGCTTTTCCTTGTCCAGTAAGTAAAGAGCCTAAGCCCAGTGCTTCTTGCTCACCTATTGTGCCTTTAACATCGGTTCCATCGGTGCCAGTACCAATGCTTAAGCCTAAGTCGGTAGCACCTTCTATTGCTGTAATTTCAATTTTTGACTTTTCACCATACAAAGCTGAAGTGATTTTCAGCTTGCCATCGGTAAAACTTACTAAAACACTGCTGCCATTGTCCTTTAAAGAATCACTGGCATTAATTTTTGCCTGAATTTCAGTAGCTAATTCGGCACCAGAACTATAGTCTTTTTGACTAAGACTGATTGCTCCAGAACCCACGCCATCAATTATCAAGCTAAAACTATCGTTACTGCTATCAATAGTTAAAGGGGTGGTTGCTAAGTCTGCTAAAGCTGGGGCTGCAGTACCTTCTAATACACCCCGGCTTGCCATAACCTCAAGATTAATCGCATAGTTGCCTGTTTGGGTGTCTCTATTAGAAGTAATGTAGTTAACTTGAGAATCTGTGGTATCGCCTTTAGCGCTAAAGATTTGAGCAACAAGGTCACGGTTATCTGTAATAGCATCTTGTAATTTACTGCTATCAAGAGAAAGCTTGCCAGTTCTATCCGTTGTAATACCCACTGTTGCCATGGAAGATATATTGCCATCTGCACCAACAGAAGATGCGCCAATCATTTTACGTAATTGAGACTCAACACTTCGAACAGCAGAATCACCTAACAAGGGGCCTGCTTGACTATTGGCAGAATCATAGCTGCTCAGTTGTTTTAAGGTATCAACCAGTTCATTAAATTTTTCCACAAAGCCGTTAACACCATCAGTAATTTTCGCATCATTTCTGGCGATGCTTACATTTGTTGGTGAGCCTTCTTTAGTGGTGGCTTTAAGGGTGAAAGTAACACCAGAAATAGCGGAATTAACTTTGTTGCTAGCACTGGTTATAGCTAGCCCATTTAAAGTGAACTTAGCATCTTTAGCTGCCAAGTTTTCAGTCATGTGGCTGTTAGCAGCATTAGCTGGATCGGGATCAAACGCTAATTGTGATAGGCCGCTATCATCGGTATCGCTACCATCAGATGTGTCAGCAACAGAAATTTTAACTCCATTTTCCTCACCTGTTTCATCCGAGGTAAATAACAATTTAAACCCAGAACCATCATTAACTAAACTAGCTGTTACACCCATTTCAGCAGCATTAACGGCATCTCTTATACCTTGTAAGCTATTATCATCATTATCGATAGTGATAGTTTGTGTTGATTCATCAGGGTTGCTGATAAAAGAATTACTATCAGAATCAAAATGACCAAACTGAAAGGTAAGTGTGCCAGTACCAACAGGGCTAGAGGTTTCTGTAAAGCTTTTAGAGCTTAAAGAATGGGCTTGAGCAAGGCTGTCGATTTCAAGTGAATAGTTGCCTGGTTTAGCAATACTAGAACCAGTGACGGTTACAACATCTTCATCAGAGGATTCTGTTGTTACATCACTAAATGTGCTGGCAAATTTTAAGGAAGATAAAGAACCTTGAAAGGAAGAAAGGGCAGACTTTAAAGAGCCATAAGCCGATAGCTTAGCTTGTAGATCGACCTCTTGTTTATCAAGCCGAGTTTCAACAGGTGTACGTTCTGCTTCAATAAGGCTACCGACTAAACCAGGAATATCAATACCTGATCCGATACCTGCAGTTGAGATGGAAGCCATAATGTTTAACTCCTAATTGTTATGGTAGTGTAGAGACAAGGCATGACTTGTCTCTACGGTGATTTTATAAACATATTTCTTATTGGGGCGCAGGCTTTAGAGACTGTGAAAGTATTCCGTTTTTGACCTCCCCCTTTGGAAAAGGGGGATGGAGGGGGATTTTATAAAAATACAACACATTGATATTAAAGGTCTTATTTTTATAATAAAATCTCCCCCAACCCCTCTTTTCCAAAGAGGGGAGCTAAAAGCTAATACTTTCACAGTCTCTTTAGCCTGCTCTTGCACTAAAGAATGCAGGTTAAAACCTGCGCCCCAAAAGGCAGTTATTACATCTTGTTCCCACGTGGGAGCATGGGAACAAGATGAATCATTCTTAATTTTTTTATAATAACAAAAAAAGATTGATTTAAATTCTCCCCGACCAACCCTCCCCAGCAATGGGAGGGCTAAGAGAAAAAAAGTAGGAGGGGTTTCTAGCCGCGATTGCTCTTGATCTTGCTTTGGTCGCGGCCAAAGGCCCCTCCTACCCATAAAAATTTAGTTTTTCAGCACAAACACAAATAGCGGCCATTGCCGCTTATTTTGTTTGTTTATTTTAAAGCACTTCCTATGCCATTTATATTTACGCTTTAGCTCTAATCAATAAAAGCTCAGTTTCTTTAGGGTCACTACTAAAGCTATTGTCTAATTGTTTTGCAATTTCTAATGCTTCTTCGTCAGGTATTTGTCGGATTAGTTCATCTGTTTCTGTATCTATCACCTTAACAACTGTTTGGCCGCTTTCGGTATCGATATTAAACTCTAAATTTCGATTGATAGATTGGACATAAGAATTCAATTGTGTGACGGCATTGCCTAAAGCCTCTTTCTTTTCTTCTGATTCTTCTGGTTCTTCTGTTTTATTAACGTTAGAAATATCAGCTTCTTTTTTGGCTTTTTCCGCTTTTTTAGTTTGGGCGGCTGTGTCAATTGATTGAACGGTTAATTGTTCTTCCTTGTCTTTTAACGGATGATCTACTGCTTTTAAAACGGGTTTAGCCTGTTCAGGTATCACCAGTTTATTTTGTATATCTATATTGGCAGTCATAATCTTATCTCGCTTATGGTTAAGAGTTATCTTCGTAAGAAGATAAACTCCAGCGCCCGAAGGTGCTGGAGTTACTCCTGATGACTATCTTATCCTAATAATGATAGTACACTTTGTGGTAACTGGTTAGCCTGAGCTAACATTGCCGTACCTGCTTGTTGCAAGATTTGGTTTTTAGTCATATTTGCAGTTTCAGAAGCAAAGTCAGTATCTTGGATACGTCCTCTTGCTGCACTGATATTCTCAACACTCACTGATAAGTTAGAAATAGTTGAGGTGAAACGGTTTTGAATCGCACCTAAATCAGCTCGGTTACTATCTATATTAGCTAATGCACCATCAATGATATCAATGGCATCATTAGCACCTTGTACAGTAGAAATATCTAATTGATCAACCGATTCAAGTGTGCTGGCTTGTAACTGAGTTGCATTACCTGTGAATAGACCACCTTCATCGCCCTTTAAAGAAGAGCTTACATTAAAAGAGGTTGCTGATGATTTAAATTCAATATTACCACCCACAACAGTAGAATCGGCATTAACACCGGTTATACCTGCACTTAATTTAACGGCAGAGCTACTGTCACCACCGGTTACATTCATAGAAACTTCAGTGTTAGTTGCTGTATCAGCTGCAGAGCTATTAAAGTTTTCTACTTTTAAATCTTTACCTGTACTATCGGTAAGTTCAATTGATTTTTGATCTAAACTTAATTTAGCTACAACACCTGTTTTACCGCTTTGGTCGTTAATTGCTGTATTTAATGCCGTTAAGTCCGTAGCAGTTACACTGGCAGAAACATCTGTACCATTCAAATTAAATGATACAACACCGTCTGTAGATAAACCACTTAGTGTTGCTGTTGTTTTGACAGCGGCGCTAATGCCGGTTTTATCAGAAACCTCATTTACATTAGCTGCAATTACTTTTGCTGAATCATTTTCAGCAACATCAACCGTTGTAGAGCCTGTTCCAGATAATGTTAATGTTTGTTTTGCAACAAAATTACCTCCTGAGGTATCGGCGGCACCAACATTACCAGTTACTGTTCCATTAGTATTAGCTCCAGCATCTAAAACACTTGCTGAACCAACAGATGATTGGATGGATACGTTAGGGTCTAAGTTGATTGAGTAGGTACCTACTTGAACCGCTGAGTCATTATTTCCTCCAGATGTTTCGTCAATCACTAACCCTGCAAAACCAATAGTGTCTGAATCTGCATTGGAACCGGTAACGCTATTGGTTGTAACATTGGTAGCAGAAGACTCACCTACAATAGCATTATTGACAGCGTTTGTAGCAGCAGAAGTTTTTACAACATCCATGGTTGATGGGTTAGTTCCATCTGCAGTGAAATTTTTAATTGTAACACCTGCTAAATCACCATCATTTCCAGCAGCACCATGAGCACTATCAGCAGAAATAAGTACTGTATCGCCACCTGTTATTGAGGTTGTCATTGCAGTTTCTATTGCTGCCGTATCAGAACTGGCTGTGATAGCAGCATCAATTGCGGCTTTCATTAGAACTGCGTCTTCGTCTTTGTTACCTGTTGCCGTAAATGATATGTTTGCAACAGTGTCAGTTGCTGGAGCTCCAGCAGCATCATCTATAAGAAAATCTAAGTCGAAAGAAATCGTCTCGTCTTTTTGAAAGCTCATGCCAGAAAATTGTATTCCTGCTGTTTCAGCATCTCCAGCAGTGTTTGCGGATGTGTCACTTGCCGTTACAGCACCTGCTTGAAGTGTTGGTGCAGCAACAGATGTGGCTGCGCTGTTGTTTGATGTAACATCTAGGGCAGTGACGCCATTGCCAGAGCCAGAAAATGCATCAATACTTATGTCGGCTGTTGTTGTCATGGCGCTGATAATAACTCCTGTTCCATCTGCATCTAGTCCAGCGGTAAAAGTTGTTCCAAAATTAGAGTCAGATTGTAAATCAGCCAGTATCAATGCTGCATTACCAGCTTGGTCTCCACTACCTAGAGAGGTAAAACTTACATCGGCACCTGCTAAAGCATCAATGCCCAGAGTAACGGTTTCACCTGTTAAAGTATTGAAATCATTTATCTGAATAGTCTCTAAATTATTACCAATAGAAACCCCACTGCTAGTTGTTGCAGTTGCTGCTTCGCTTAATAATCCACTACCAGTTAATGAGCTGCTACCAGTTGCCACTGCTTTAAACGAAGAGGGGTTGGTGCCATCCATCGTTAAGTTCGCTATTGAAATATCCTGAATCGTCGTTGTGCCACTACCTGTGGATGCAAGGTCCGCAGTAATTGAAACTTTGTCGTTATTTGTTCCACTTACGGTAGCTGTTAACTTAACGGAGTCGGCTCCGACAGCATCATTTACTGCTTTAGCGAATGCTGTTGCATCTGTTTCTTTATCGCCTGTAGCTGTAAAACTTACATTTGCATGATTTTGTGTTGTTGAGTCGTTTGCAAGTGTTACATTTAAGTCGAACTCAACTTTTTCACCTGCTTGGAATTGTAAGTCACTTAAATCCATTCCTGCTGTATTGCCGGATGTTGCTGATGTTTTTTCAGTGGCTAAAGCAACTTTAGTATCTGATCTTAAAGTAGGAGTAGTAACGAAAGTTCCGACGCTATTGGCTGAAGATACGTCTATTGTCGCTCCACCTGATCCTGTATTGGCAAAGGAGTTAACAGCAATATCATCTGTGCTCGCAATTGAAGTGACAATAACGCCTGTTCCAGCATCATCAAGTTTTGCACTGAAGTTGACATCATAATTATCATCAGTCTGTAATTTTGCTAATAATGCAGAGGCATTTCCAGCCTGGTCAACGTTACCTTTAGAGGTGAAGGTAGTGTCAGCTGCCGCGGATGCAACCCTAAGCGTAATGCTTTCTCCCTCTAAAGTGTTGAAGTCATTAAGTTTAATGCTGGCATTATCTTCAATGTCGAAGTTTTCCACGCCCAAGTTAACACCTGTTGAGCTGGTTATGCCTTTGGTAACAACGTCATAGCTTAGATCGGTATCACCGTTAGTTGTATTGATGGTGTCTACCGCTGAAGTCATGGCGGTATCAAAATCGCTGGTAAAAGATGATGAATTATAAACGAGTGAAATGCTTTGAGATTGTCCACTGGTTTCAGAAGGGTCTCCTGTTTTAAAGTCAAAGGTGATTTTATCACCATCATTAACAGCCCCTAAGTTTGTACCACCAAGATCAAACTTTGCACTGTTAGTTGCTGAGGCAGAAACGCCCGTAATGGCATTTAATGCGCTTGCAATTTCTGAAGCATCTTTTGCTGTTTTATTGGTACCAATGGTAACTGCATTTACAGCACCAGTTGAGGCATCAGTAACGGTTAAGACTTGGTCTGCAATAACTGTATTAAGTGAAGTTGCTACATCAGCACCTTTTGCATCTCTTCCTGATGCTGCAGTTGCTCCTGTTACGTCTACAGCTTGAGTATTAACGGCAACTTCTATTCCCTTAACATTGTTGCTAGTATCAAGCTTTTCTATTCCTAGGCTATCAGATGTTGCTTTGGTGACATTAACTTGGATGGTTTCACCTGCATTAGCACCTACTTGAAATTGTTGTGCTTGGAATGAACCATCTAATAATTTAATACCGTTGAATGAGGTAGTGTCAGAAATTCTGTCTAATTCTGAAACTAATTGATTAACCTCTGATTGTAGACTTAAACGGTCGGTTGCTGAGTTGGTGGAGTTAGCTGATTGTACTGCTAGTTCTCTTACTCGTTGTAGAATGTTGGTGCTTTCTTGTAAGGCGCCCTCAGCCGTTTGAGTTAATGAAATACCGTCATTAGCATTTCGGCTGGCTTGTCCCAAGCCTTTAATCTGTGCGGTCATACGATCTGCAATCGCTAAACCGGCAGCATCATCTTTTGCGCTATTAATACGCAAACCTGATGACAAACGTTGTAATGATGTGGCTAAACCGCCTTGTGAGCTGTTTAGGTTTCGTTGCGCATTTAATGATGCGACGTTGGTTTGAATGCCCATAGCCATGATAGTTCTCCTGTTTATTTAAGAAGACCGTGCATATTGTTTGGTTAATTGCGCGGTGTCTATTTTTTTGCAACTGCCTTGTTAAACATGGCTTTTGCTTTTGTCACTGAGGTTATCGGACTGGTCTTTGGAAACTTTAATATTTTTTTGTGATTGAGTTCTCGTTTTGGGTTGTTTGGAGGAGGAAATGGTTAACCCCCCCCCCTCTGGTTCCCACGCGCTGCGTGGTAACTGATGAGAAACGCAGATATTAGGGTCAGGTCTTTTATTTATTATATCGGTACTGTTACAATATCCGAAACAATTAAAAGGGGAGGGTGTTGTATGGCAAGACCACTTAGGTTGGAATTTTCAGGAGCTTTATATCATGTTACTTCTCGAGGTAATCGTAAGGGGGTTATTTATGAGCTTGATGCAGATAGAGATGCCTTTTTATCAGTTCTAGCTGCTGTTTGTAAGACATACAATTGGGGGTGTCATGCTTATTGTTTGATGGATAACCATTACCACCTATTGATTGAAACGCCGGATGCGAACCTTTCAAAAGGAATGCGGCAGTTAAATGGGATGTACACGCAAAAATTCAATCGAATTCATTCTAGTGTTGGGCATGTGTTTCAAGGGCGGTATAAAGCAATATTGGTAGATAAAGAAAGTTATTTGATGGAATTGAGTCGATATATCGTGTTAAATCCCGTGAGAGCAGGCATGGTGAATTCTGCGGTAGATTGGCAATGGAGCAGTTATCGGGCGATGATAGGAGAGCAGGTTAAGCCGAGCTGGTTAAATACGGATTGGTTGTTGGCTGGGTTTGGGCAAAGAAACCTGGAGGCGATTGAGGCGTATAAACGGTTTGTTAATAGTGGTACGGGGCAATCTTCACCTTGGGATGATTTAAAAAATCAAATTTTTCTGGGAGATGAGAAGTTTGTGGAGTCGATGCAAGGTAAGATTGAAGCTAATCGGGAGTTGGGTGAGGTTCCATCTTCTCAGCATCGGGCAGCGCCTAAAGATTTGTCATACTATGCTGAAAAGTACACAAAAAGGAATGAGGCAATTGTATTTGCTTATGCTAGTGGAGGATATAGCTTGAAAGAGGTCGGTGATTATTTTGATTTACACTATTCCACAGTGAGTGGGATTGTTAAGAGGTATAATTCAAAGACCTGACCCTTATCTGTGCTCTTATCTGTGCTTCAAAATTATAAATTTAGGTAAATCAAGCTATATTACATTTCCCGTATTAATACATTACACCTCAATGTGATATAGTTTTCCCTTTTCTCGCTTCCCAATAATATTTTTGTGCCAGCCCCTTACTCAACCGATATTCGAAAGAAAGTGATCAACGCTA
>Ga0209825_1000804_pt1 | contig 18013 bp, 14 predicted proteins | sample EN8Hudsemesocosm_FD_184631 | JGI IMG/M metagenome (GOLD analysis project Ga0209825, IMG submission 184631) | Methane-oxidizing microbial communities from mesocosms in the Hudson Canyon - EN8B Hudson Canyon (SPAdes) (version 2) | ecosystem: Environmental > Aquatic > Marine > Cold seeps | place...
ATCATAACCCGGTGCAATATCAGTTGTCAAAGGGCCCAATGTATAGAATGGCGCTTCACCACATTCTTCGAGCTGCTTATCCATATTGTGCTTAATCATATGCATCGGCACATGTCCAGGACCTTCAATAAAGGTTTGCACATCGTGCTTCCAAGCAATTTTTGTTAGCTCGCCAAGCGTCTCAAGCTCTCCAAATTGCGCTTCATCGTTTGCATCAGCAATACAGCCTGGACGCAGGCCATCACCCAATGAAAAGGCGACATCGTATTGTTTCATTATTTGACAAATATCTTCAAAGTGCGTGTAGATAAAACTCTCAGTGTGGTGGGCTAGACACCACTTTGCCATAATCGATCCACCGCGAGAAACAATCCCTGTCACCCTGTTTATTGTAAGCGGCACATGCTTTAAACGCACACCCGCATGAATAGTAAAATAGTCAACACCTTGTTCGGCTTGTTCGATTAAAGTATCTCTAAATACCTCCCAAGTCAAATCTTCGGCAACACCGTTGACCTTTTCCAAAGCCTGATAAATTGGCACAGTGCCAACTGGTACTGGTGAGTTTCTAATAATCCATTCACGTGTTTCATGAATATTTTTACCAGTAGATAAGTCCATAATGGTATCAGCACCCCAGCGAATACCCCAAACCATCTTACCAACCTCCTCATCAATTGAAGAGCCGAGCGCCGAATTGCCAATATTGCCGTTTATCTTAACCAAGAAATTGCGGCCGATGATCATTGGCTCAGATTCTGGATGGTTAATGTTATTAGGAATAATAGCTCTACCACGTGCTACTTCATCTCTTACAAATTCAGGGGTAATAACTTCTGGGATTGAGGCGCCAAAATCTTCACCTTTGTGCTGGCCTATTTGATCTTTATATTCTTGCCAACGGCAATTTTCTCGAATCGCGATAAACTCCATTTCAGGAGTAATAATGCCCTGTTTTGCATAATACATTTGGGTGACGTTTTGTCCCTTTTTGGCGCGTCTTGGGGTATTTGTATGTTCAAACCTAAGTTCGTCAAGGCTTTTATCTTGTAAGCGCTGATTGCAAAAACTCGAACTAAAATTCTCGAGTTCTTCAGTATCTCCTCGCTCCGCTATCCATTCAACCCTCAGTCGCTCAACACCCTTCCTAAAGTTGATCGACTTACGAGGGTCGGTATAAGGGCCCGAGGTATCGTAAATATGAATAGGATCATTAATTTCAGCCAAGTCACCAATGGTGTCAGTTAGCTTAATTTCACGCATTGGTACCTGAATATCGGCACGAGACCCTTCAACAAAAATTTTAGTCGAATTGGGTAGTGGCTCTACAAAAGCTTGGTTAACTTGAGAGAGGCGAGCAAGTGTTTCGGAAGTTTGATTCATTATTGTATAATTTAGGTTAAATTTATTGGATGAAGAGAAATGCCTATTTTAACGCATAGACCCCGTAGAATGAGAAAACACGCAAGCACTCGTTCGCTAATGCGTGAAAATACACTCACCGTGGATGACCTCATTTATCCGATGTTTATCATTGAAGGTGAAAACACTCGCGAGGCAATCAACTCGATGCCTGGAATTGAACGACTTAGCATTGATCAATTGCTTGTCGAAGCAGCTGAAATCAGCGCTTTAGGTATTTCTGCGATCGCTCTTTTCCCGGTGATTTCTGATGATAAAAAATCACTCGAAGCTGAAGAGTCTTATAATCCGGATGGCCTTGTTCAAAGAGCAGTTCGTGAGTTAAAACGGAATTTCCCTGCACTCTGTGTTATCACTGACATTGCCCTGGACCCATTCACCAGCCATGGCCAAGACGGCCTTATTAATGATACAGGCTACGTTGTTAATGATGAAACAGTGGAGGTACTGGTTAAACAGGCTATATCTCATGCTAAAGCTGGTGCGGATATCGTTGCGCCGTCGGATATGATGGATGGCAGAATTGGATCTATTAGAGAGGCACTCGAAAGTGAGGGCTTTATTCACACTAAAATTTTGGCTTACTCGGCAAAATACGCATCCTCGTTCTACGGCCCTTTTAGGGAAGCGGTCGGCTCAGGCACAAACCTCGGTTCGGCAGATAAGAGCACCTATCAAATGGATCCCGCCAATAGTAACGAGGCCATTAGAGAGGTGAAAATGGATATTCTTGAAGGTGCCGACATGGTGATGATCAAACCAGGCTTGCCTTATTTAGATATTGTTGCAAGCGTTAAGCAAACTTTTGGTGTGCCGACTTTTGCTTACCATGTCAGTGGCGAATATGCAATGTTAAAAGCTGGCGCTGCAAATGGCTGGATTGACGAAAAATCAGTCACTATGGAAACTCTTCTTTGCTTTAAAAGGGCGGGAGCTGATGCTATTCTCACCTATTGCGCCAAGGAAATCGCACAATGGCTTAAAACAGACCAATATGTCGTATAAAATAACCGATTATTAATTTCTTTCAATCTCATTATTAAACGGAGAAGATAAATGGAACAAAAAGGAAACATTATTTCAGTGGTGCTTGCTATTGCATTAATTGCTGTTTATTTTGTTATGCAAGGCAATATTGACGACCTTGAATCTCAGCTTAATTCAACAGAGACGATCGCAGAATCATCGGAAGAGACGACCGAAGGATCAAGCTACATTGCTTCGGACACCAGCTCACTTGAATCACAACTCGACGACCTAAACAATCAACTAATTACCGCTAGAGGCGAATTACAATCTGTTCAGCAAAAATTAATCCTCTCTACAAGCAAGTCTCAGGTACTAGAAGACGAAGTAGCGCAGATGAAAGATGCTCGCCCCCAAGTAAAGGAACTTGAAAATTTACTAGCAGAAGCAGTAAGCAGAACAGCCGTGGAGGTTGAGGTTGCTCAAGTCAGCCAAGAAAAATATGACAATCTGGCGGCTGCCTTAGCTGAACAAAACCTAAGTGTCGCAATTCGCAATACAAATAGAATTGTCAATCTTAAGGAAACCACAAGTGCATCATCAATCACCGCAGCAGCAGTACCGTTACTGAGTATTGCCACTTTAATCGAATACACTCGTAATGAGATTAAGAACTACTGTAACGATATCGAAGAAATGATTGCACTCGAAAACGACGCGTTAGGTAAAGTCAGATCGCTTACAGGCGTGGTGCTGGAGAGATTTGAAGCGCAATGTCGCTAAAGTCTTACTAATATAAAAAAGAGCGGCAATAGCCGCTCTTTTTTCGCCTTCTATTAAATTCGATTATTGATTAAATCTTCAACTACAGAAGAATCTGTCAGCGTTGGGGTATCCCCCAAATTTGAAAAATCATGTTCTGCAATTTTTCTCAATATCCGGCGCTTGATTTTCCCGGAGCGTGTTTGTGGCAAACCGAGTGAAAATTGAATTTTATCGACAGTTGCAGTCAGTTCAATCTCTTTACTCACCAACGCCATCAATTCATCACGTAGAGGGTCATTGATGTCAACACCACTCATCAAGGAAACATAAGCATTAATACCCTGCCCCTTGTGTCGTGCGGCACACTTACAACTGCAGCCTCACTGACTGATTCGCGCAATACCAACACCAACTCTATATCCACGTAGAGCTGATTGAATTTCGCCTCGCCATAAACATCCATAGCGCCTGCAGCAACCTTACTCGGGCCGATCATATGCCTAACCCTCTAAAATGTACAACAAGCACAGCATTCTCCCGCACATTCATTACCGCACCCCTGCACCTGCAGGGCAATCTAAGTGCACATGTGTTGGTACGACATGGGAAACATTCGAAAAACTTAAGCCCTCATCTTTAAAAGCTTTTTTTTATGCAAGGAAGACTGAGCTTAGTGCCGGTTTCTATAATGGCAATTTCATTATGTTGCTTGAGAAAATAAATAGCCACAACGTCGTTTCCTAAATATTGGAATCAATTAGGTCTATTGCTTGGAGTAGGTGATTTTGTTGCATCAGGTGCTTTATTGTAACAACTGTTTTAATTCATCCAAAATTGTAGGGTCGTCAATTGTAGATGGCACTACGTATTTTTCGCCATCGGCAATTTGGCGCATCGTCTTCCGAAGAATTTTCCCAGATCGTGTTTTTGGCAAGCGCTCCACAATAACTGTTTCTTTATAGCAAGCTACAGCGCCAATTTTCTCTCGCATTAACTTGACAAGTTCTTGTTTAATCGTGTCTTGATCAACAGTAACACCAGATTTTAATATGGCAAACCCTTGCGGTATTTGTCCCTTGAGTTCGTCAGATCGACCAATCACCGCACACTCAGCTACTGCGTCATGGGTTGCTATAATTTCCTCCATTTCTCCGGTAGACAGCCGATGCCCTGAAATATTAATAATATCATCAGTACGTCCCATAACAAATAGATAACCATCATCATCAATATAGCCCCCATCACCACTTACATAGTAACCAGGGAAAGTCTCAAGGTAGCCAGTTTTAAACCTATCAAAATCTCCCCAAATAGTCGTCAGACAACATGGTGGCAAAGGTAGTTTAATGGCAATATTACCTTGTTGGTTAGCATCCAATTCTTCACCGTTATCATTCAAAATATGGACATCGAACCCTGGCGCTGGCACTGTGGATGAGCCTGGCTTTACTAGCATTTTTTCAATACCCATCATATTGGCGGTAATTGCCCAGCCTGTTTCTGTTTGCCACCAATGATCAATAACAGGCAAGTTAAATTGCTCAATCAGCCAATTGTAAGTTGGTGGATCAAGCCGCTCACCAGCCGCAAATATAGTTTTCAGTGATGACAAGTCATATTGTTTAATGTATTTGCCATCAGGGTCTTCTTTCTTTATTGCTCGATAAGCCGTGGGGGCTGTAAATAAAGCCTTAACTTTGTGTTCAGAAATCACACGCCAAAATGCACCTGCATCAGGCGTCATAATGGGTTTACCCTCGTAAAAAACGGTTGTACAGCCATGCAGTAAGGGTCCATAAACAATATAAGAGTGCCCAACAACCCAGCCCACATCAGAAGCAGACCAAAACACTTCACCTGGCTCCATATTATAAATTGCATGCATGCTGTATTTAAGTGCTACAGCATGACCGCCATTTTCCCGAACAACGCCCTTAGGCTTGCCAGTCGTTCCAGAAGTGTACAAAATGTAGAGTAAATCATCGCCATTAACTACTGTACATCCTGCTGGTTCAGCAGCTTCACAATGGCTCTTCCAATCAATATCACGGCCCTGCACTAAGGTTGCTTGCAGCTGCTCCCTTTGATAAACAATGCATTTTTTGGGATTATGTTGAGCCAAATCAATAGCATTATCTAATAGGGGTTTGTAGGGAATTATGCGGGTAATTTCAATACCACATGAAGCTATCATAACGATTTTTGGCTTTGCATCATCAATCCGAATCGCCAATTCCGGGGCCGCAAAACCACCAAACACCACCGAGTGAACAGCTCCCAGTCTAGCGCAAGCCAACATCGCAACTGCCGCCTCTGGAATCATAGGCATATAAATAAGAACGCGGTCACCTTTTTTTACGCCTTGTGTTTTAAGCATACCAGCACATTGCGCCACCTCGTCTCGCAACTCCAAGTACGAATAAGTTTTTTTAGTATCAGTGACAGGAGAGTCATAAATAAGAGCGGCTTGCTGACCCCGGCCATTTTCAATATGATAATCAAGAGCCAAGTAACAAGTGTTCATTTGTCCATCAGCAAACCAATGGTGTATGCCAAAACTGTCTTGGGAAAGTATTTTTTCCGGAAACTTAAACCAATCTAAATCTTTGGCCTTTTCGCGCCAAAATTTTACTGGTTGCTGAATGGATTTATTGTATTCTTGACGATATGACATTTTTTTCCTTGTTTGACTTGAGGGTTATTGTTGAATTCTTATATGAAACTTTGTTATTATCAATCAATCTCTTGCACTTGTATCTCGCCCGCATCAAACTTTTTCTCAAGTGTTTTCCAGGCTTTACTAATATGGCGTCGCATTAATATCTCTGCCAAATCAGCATCTCGATCAACAATAGCATCGACAATAGCATTGTGCTCCTTAAGAGCAGTTGTCGCCCTCGACGCTGTCCGGTAAGATGCGTTGAGCCTACAGATTCTCATTAAGTAATATATGTTGTTATTAATGCAATTAATCAACCAATCGTTTTGACATCTGGAATAAATATAGAAGTGAAAATCTTGATTACCTTCTTTTTGAATATAAGCAGCTCCTTCTGCGCCTGTTACCATCTCCTCATGATTAACCATTAGGCGACGCAGGGCTTCAATATCTGCTTGTGACATCACTTCAGTGGCTAGTCGAGCTGCATAACCTTCAATTAGTTCGCGCACCTGATACAGTTCCCGCGCTTTTTGATGATTCATCTCAACAACACTATAGCCAGCATTCGGAACTCGATTAACTAAGTGCACCCCTTCCAATCGCTGAAGGGCTTCTCGCAAAGGTCCTCGGCTTGTATTGTATTTTTTAGCCAAATTAGCCTCACCTATTTTGCTGCCCTGCAGCAATACACCTTCTACTATATCGTCTATGAGTTGATGATAAATCCTATCCGTTATAGTCTTGTAATGTTTGCCTGGAATTAAGTTTTTTGTTTCGCTCATAATCTCATTTAGTTACATAATTTATAAACTTTATTTCTTTATTTGAGAGGTGGAAATTGTGCCTTTTTCAATGTAATTAACACCGTTATTTTCAATTTTATCGAGCATATAAAGATAATTAAGCATCATGCCAGAAGACTCTTTCATGCCACGGCTCGAAGTGTTGGCAAGTGCATGGATTTTTCCAATAGATGCACCATTACTTAAGTGAAAATGAGCGACTGGATCTTTCGCTCTATTATTGCCTGATTTTTCCTTGCTCAGATAGTGCAAGGCCAGCTTTATTAAAGGCTTTTCAAGAGCTGTTTTAACACTCTCATTTTCATAAAGAGGCGCCTCAAATGCATCCTCAATGGCAACCGACTGACTTACAGAGATAAACGCATCTTTTTCATCTTTACTAAGCACTTCATTGACGATAGAAATATTTTGATTAAGCCAATGGTTAAAACCAGGGATAGGCGAGAGAGTGGCAAAATTAGTTAAGTTAGGGTGATTTTTTTGTAGTTCTTTCACCACGCTTTTAATTAAAAAATTGCCAAAACCAATACCTGCGAGTCCGCTTTGAGTATTGGAAATGGAATAAAACATTGCGCTATCAGCGCTCATCGGGTCTACAGTAGGAGCATTTTCATCTAATAACCGATCAATATTACCAACGACGCCGTTTGTAAGTGCCACCTCAATAAAAATTAACGGTTCATTTTCCATTTGTGGGTGAAAAAATGCATAACAATAACGATCCGAGTCCAGTCTGTTTTTCAAATCGCTCCAATCTCTTATTGCATGGACCGCCTCGTATTTAATCAATTTTTCCAAAAGCGATGCGGGTGAGTTCCAATTAACCTCTTTAAGCTCTAAGAACCCTAAATCAAACCATTCTTTAAGCAAATATTTGAGTTCGTTTTGAAGCGACTTGAAAGCGACGTTATTTTTTTGCGCACTAAGCATATCTGCACGCATATCCACCAAAAATTTAACCCCCTCATTAAGTCCGTTAAAAAGCTTAAATAATTTTAGGCTTTGTGACTCTAAGGCGGCGCGTAAGCACCAAACGTCATCCTCGTTATTTTTCCATTTATTGATAATGGTATCCGCGTTCTCTTGATCAAAGTGATAGTGATTAAGCAATAACATGAAAAACTTTTCTCGACCAACCTCACTCAACGATTGATAATCACTGGCAATTTTACAAGCATGGGCGCGCAATGACATTTCGCCTGCATTTGAATGGACGCAATAATCAATATCGGCCTTTATTTGAGTCAAACTCTCTTCATCCAAATCTGGATTAAACGCTGTATTTTTCTCACGTGAAAAAGAGATTTTTTGCCAAAAATTTCGAAGCTGATTAATGGTGTTTTTCATGGGTTTTTCCTTTAGTGCCTAGCAAGTCGGCCACTCCTAAGTTAAGCTGTGGTTCTTTTTACCGAACTCTACAAACCTTCCATAGCGTTAGTGCAATCACAATACTTTGCAGGCTCTAGCCCGCAACCATTGTTAAATAAATGGAATGTCAGACACTGTTGCATTTCGAGACCCACAAGGCGTTTCAACCGTAAGCTTTGTACCAGTTTCACTCAGCTGACTATCAACCGTTGCAAAGGCTATGTTTGAATTAAGCCGCGGTGAGTGGGCTATACTGGTGAGCTTTCCACACAATTTTTTGTCTGAAAATACTTGCCATGGGCTTTCACAGCCATCAATAAGTGCATCGCCGCTCAGCACTAAGCCGACAACTTTATTTTTTACACCTTCTGAATTAATTCGTTGTAACGACTCTCTACTTAAATATTCAGCACCTTTGTCAAGCTGGCAAAATTTTCCAAGTGGCAGCTCTAAAGGGTTGTTCTCAAGCTTCATGTCGTTGCCCCAAGAAAAAAGCCCAGACTCAATACGTTCAATGTTATTTGGTGTGGCAGGTTTAATATCGTACTTCTTGCCAGCGCTCAGGACTGCATCCCATAATTTATCGCCTTGTGTGCCGTCCATCAAGTAAAGCTCAAAACCTCCTTGCTTACTCCAGCCTGAGCGTTGCACAATTAAGGGGATGCCGTTTAACTCTGTCTCCTTAAAAAAGAAATATTTTAGGTCGTCAACCCAATCACCAAATAGATCGTTCATCAGTGGCAAATTATTTGGACCCTGGATTGCAAGTGGCGACACATCAGGTTCGTGAATTTGCACATCCCAGCCTAAACCACATGCAAGCCCTCTGGCCCAAAGCAAGACATCACTATCTGCGATAGAGAGCCAGAAGCGTTGCTCTCCAAGCCTTAATATTATCGGATCATTGATAATGCCACCGTTTTCGTCGGTAATAAACGCATATTTTCCTTGGCCAATTTGTAAATTTGAAAGGTCTCTTGGGGTGATATATTCAACAAATCGATAAGCATCACTACCACTAACTTCTACCTGGCGTTCAGCGGCCACATCCCACATCGTTACATTGTTAACCAAGTTCCAATAATCCTTCTCAGAACCCTCATACGAGGTCGGCATAAGCATGTGGTTATATATAGTAAATGTTGATGCGCCCGCACGTATGGTGGCATCGAAGTACGGTGATTTACGCAAGCGATCTGATAGTGTTAATTGTACCTTCTGACTCATTTCTAGCCCCCTTAGCAAATTTGAAGCTGCAAATTATAACATTTAAAAGCAAAGAAAGCATAATTAATATATGGTCGTCTAATAAATAATTACATTTATTGAGACGTGTGTATAATGCGGGTTTTATATTTAATATATTTATTTGGGAGATATATGGGCAAGTCATCTTTTCTGGGTGAAGAAACAATTGCACTTCACAGCGGCTACCAACCTGATCCATCATACGGCTCGCGTGCCGTTCCAATCTATCAAACAACCTCCTATGTTTTTGAGAGTGTAGATGAGGCGGCAGCTCTATTTAACATAGAAAAAGGCGGCCACATTTACAGTCGCATGACCAACCCAACCGTTGCAACACTTGAACAGAGGATTGCCGCCCTTGAAGGAGGAACGGGAGCCATTTGTACCGCTTCAGGAATGAGCGCGCTGTTTGTTACCTTTATCACCTTGTGCTCTGCTGGCGACCACATTGTTAGCGCAGCTCAGATTTACGGCTCGACTGCAACACTGTTGAAACACACCCTCAAACGCTTTGACATTGACTGCACCTTTGTGTCGATTAACGACTCAAAATCTCTCACAGAAGCTATTCAAGACAATACCAAACTTGTATTTTGTGAGTCAATAGGTAATCCGGGGCTTGAGGTTTCGGACTTGCCCGCTATTTCCAAAATTGCTCATGAGTATGGACTGCCTGTTGTTGTCGATGCAACTTTTGCAACGCCTTCACTCTGTCGTCCGTTCGAGCACGGCGCAGATATTGTTGTCCATTCTGTTACTAAGTGGCTGGGTGGTCATGGCGTGGCGGTTGGCGGCGTTATTGTTGATGGCGGGGCATTTAACTGGGGCGCACACGGCAAGCATCCGACGCTCACTGAGCCCTACGAGCCTTTTCACGGAATTAGCTTTTGGGAAGAGTACGGCCCTTCGGCCCTGGTAATGAGAATTCGTGCAGAATCAATGCGCGACCTTGGCCCTTCAATGAGTCCTCATACTGCTTTCTTACTATTGCAAGGCGTAGAAACACTGAGCTTAAGAATGCAGCAACATGTTAAAAATGCAAAACAATTAACTAGCTGGCTGCTTGAACAGCAACTGGTAACTTGGGTTAACCACCCAGATTTGCCCGACAATCCCACACACAAAGTTGCCGAACGGTTATTCCCACACGGCGCTGGCTCCATGTTGTGCTTCGGCGTACAAGGAGGACGTAACGGTGGTCGTGCGTTCATGGACGCATTAAAACTTGCATCTAATCTGGCCAATGTAGGCGACTCCAGAACGCTTGTACTGCACCCCGCCAGCACAACACATTCTCGACTTGACGATGAGGCAATGAAGGCCGCAGGAAGCAGTGTGGATCTTATTAGAGTTTCTGTTGGCATTGAATCTATTGCCGACATTATTAAGGATTTCAAAGGTGGACTGAAAGCGGTAGAGAGGATGGCCGGATGATTACAATCGTTAACAAGCATAAAACATTTGCAGCCACAGGTGGTTGTGCTTTTGATAAAGACAAGCCAGCCGTTGTCTTCGTTCATGGAAGTGGCCTTGATCACAGGTGTTGGGCATTGCAATCAAGGTGGTTTGCGTTTCATGGGTATTCAGTTTTTGCTCCTGATCTTCCTGGTCACGGCCTTTCGGCAGGCGAGCCGTTAAGTACGATTGAAGCTACGGGTCAGTGGCTGGTTAAGGCGCTTAACACTATAGAAGCACCATCAATTCACTTGGTTGGCCATTCTGCCGGCTTTTTGGTGGCACTGGAAGCTGCAGGGGCTCTTGGTGATAGGCTAAAAACCCTAACTGCGGTCGCGAGTTCGGCCTCAATACCTGTTAGTGATTTACTTATTGCCGCTGCCGAATCATCTGCAGCTGAAGGGGCGGACTTCATGCTTCGGTGGGGGTTTGGATCACAAACTCACGCCGGCATTAGCGCTGTGCCTGGAATGCAGCCAATTGCTATTGCAAGACAGATTATATCAGGCAACCCTCTGGCGACTGACTTCAAAGCGTGTCACAACTACTGTGCAGGCGGCTCTAGAGTCTCTGAAATCAACATCCCGTCTCACGTAATTCTTGCCAGCGAAGATAAAATGACTCCCATCAAATTTGGACTGGAGCTGGCATCAAGCCTGAGGGCTCGAATAACTCAAATAGACAAAACTGGGCACATGTTGCCGATAGAGTCCCCAAAAAGAACACTTGAGGCAATTAAAGCTTTTATCATCGAACACACAGATTAAACAGGATTTATACACACAATGGGCAAAAAAATTAAAAAAGTTGGTGTTATTGGCGCCGGCACAATGGGAGCCGGCATTGCGGGTCAAGTGGCTAATGCCGGAATTGAGGTAATACTACTTGACCTTCCAACTGAAGGGGAAGATGTTAACGCTCATGCTCGTAAAGGGTTAGAACGTCTTAAAAATCCTGAAATGCCAGGGCTTATCAGTGAGGAGGCCGAAGCGCTCATTTATATTGGCAACACTCGAGACGACTTTGACAAACTTGCCGATTGTGACTGGGTAGCGGAGGCTATTGTTGAGAGGCTTAACCTAAAACAACAGTTATATAGGAATTTAATTGACTGTTGTAGCGCCGATACAATCATTACCTCAAATACTTCAACAATCCCAATTGCTCTTTTGACAAAAGGAATGCCAAATTCGTTTTGTCAGAACTTCGCTATTACTCACTTTTTTAACCCTGTGAGATTTATGCGCCTACTTGAGCTTGTTCGGGGCGAACAAACAACCGACGAGGTTATTGACACCCTCAATCAGTTTAGTGAAATGCAGCTTGGAAAAGGCGTTATCCTTTGTGAAGACAAGCCAGGTTTTTTGGCAAATAGGGTTGGAGTGTTTGCAATCCAATGTGCACTCAACCTTGCTTTTGAGATGGGCCTGTCTCCAGCGGAGGCCGATGCAGTATTTGGCAGGCCGTTTGGTTTTCCAAAAACCGGAGTTTTTGGCCTTTACGACCTAATTGGCATCGACCTAATGGTGGATGTTGCTCAAAGCTTGGTTAATATTCTTCCTGACAACGACCCTTTTCACAAGTACGCCAAAACAAACGAGTTTGTTGCCAATATGATTACTAACGGACAAACCGGCAACAAAAACAATCAAGGTTTTTACCAGGGCCTTGGTAGCGACAGAAAAGCTATCGATTTTAACAGTGGCGAATACACTTCCTTTGCCAAGATCAAGTCGGACTTGCTAGAAAAGAGTGAAAAGGAAGGTGCTAAAGTGTTGCTTCAAGACCATGGGCCATATGGCGAGTTTGCCTGGAAAGTATTGTCAGAAGTGCTTTGTTATGCGACCTCTCTGCTACCAGATGTAACCAACAACCCCGCAGATATTGACGATGCTATGAAGCTAGGCTACAACTGGATCAAGGGCCCGTTTGAACTGCTTGACAACATCGGGCACGAATATTTTATTAATAGACTCACAGAGGAAGGCAGGCCTGTTCCAGCCTTTTTGCTAAAAAATGCTGAAAAAAACTTTTACAATGTGTCAACCGAAGGCTTACAAGTTCTTCAAGAAACTGGTGTCTATGCACCCATAGTGCACTCCAACGATGTACTCAGATTTTCAGAACTCAAACAAACATTAAAGGCAGAAAATAGCAACGCTGTCGCCAGTTGGTATGAATACAAAGAGGTCGCTGTAGTGGAGTTTCATTCTAAAGCCAATGCGCTGAACGACGGCTCTTTAGACATCTTGTCGGATGCTGTTTATGAGGCCGAAAAAAGAGGATTGAGAGGGGTTATTGTGCACAACGATTCTCAACATTTCTCATGCGGGGTTAGTCTTTGGAGCGTTCGTGAATGTTTTGAAATGAACGATTATCAGAAACTTGACAACTTTCTCAAGCGCTTCCAAAATACAATGCTCCAAATGCGTGATAGCAGTCTAGCCGTAGTATCGGCGCCTGTTGGTATGTCCATAGGCGGTGGTTTTGAGGTCGTGCTGCATACCGACCAAGTAACAGCCAACACCAACTCTGTCATGGGGCTTGTCGAATCTTCTGTTGGTCTGATACCGGCTGGTGGTGGTTGCAAAGAAGTCCTGTATCGATGGAATGCAAAACTTGGAGACTCTCGACAAGCTGCATGGAATGCCTTTATGAATATTGGTCTTGGTAAACTTGCAAACTCTCCTTTAGAGGCAGAAAAACTTGCTTTTACCAGGCCGGGAGATAGCTTCCACGTTAACCGAGACCATATGTTGGGCATCGCTCTTTCAACCATTAACGAAGTGAAAAAAACACCACAAAGAAAGCCGCTAAGGCTAACTGGGAAAACACATTTTGAGGAAATGAAATTATGGCTATCAAAAAACCTTGAGAAAGGTTTCTTAACACCTCATGACCAAACAGTTGGTGTGGAAATTGCCAGAATAGTTACTGGTGGAGATTGTGTCGAGGGCACTTTAGCGACTGAACAAGACCTTTTCAATGCAGAGCGAGCTTCATTTTTAAGTTTAGCCAAGTCATCAGAAACTCAGGCACGCATCGTCAGTATGCTTGATGCAGGTCAAACTCTTAGGAATTAACTTCGTGAAAAAAAACTTAGCAAATTTTGTACCCCTAACCCCTGTTTCTTTTCTGCACCGCTCTGCAGATGTATTCGGCCACAGAACTGCACTCATTTATGAGGATAACGAACTTACATGGGGAGCCTTGAGAGAGCGCTGTGTGAGAATGGCCGACGCCCTTGTGGGCCTAGGTGTTGCTGAAGGTGATACTGTAGCTGTCCTCGCTTTTAATACACCCGAGATGTTCGAGTCACATTTTTCAGTGCCGATGGCTGGCGCAGTATTAAATACCATTAATACACGCCTAGATGCACAAACCATTGCTTATATTTTGGACGATGGCAATGCAAAAGTATTTATTGTTGATGCCGAACTTACCGAAGTAGCTGAGGCTGCTTTAGTAAAATCTGCAAATAAACCTCAAGTAATTTTGATAAACGACGCGCACGCTAATTCAAAACCAACAACTAATATAACCGCGCCAGACTACGAAAGTATATTATCCACAGGTAATGCCAACTTCGAGTGGGTGCGCCCTAAAGACGAATGGAGCCCCCTCTCACTCAACTATACATCGGGCACAACCGGGAAACCAAAAGGTGTCGTTTACCACCACCGGGGTTCGTATTTGATGAGCATGGGAACCGTCATTGGATGGCAGCTACCAAACCATCCAAGGTATTTATACACCGTGCCTATGTTTCATTGCAACGGCTGGGGTCACGCATGGACAATGGCTGCAGTTGCGGGGACAGTTATCTGCCTGCGCACTTTTTTACCTGAGAGGGTATTCAAAATAATTGAAAAGCATGACGTTACGCACTTTGGTGGTGCGCCGATTATGCTCAACATGTTGTCCAATGCGCCTGACGAAATCAAAAAATCTTTTAACCGCACTATTCACGTTATGACTGCAGGCGCACCACCTCCCGCCACAGTATTAAAAAACATGATGACATTGGGCTTTGACATTATGCATGTTTACGGCCTAACTGAAACTTATGGCCACATACTTCAAGCCGCCCCACAATTAGAATGGCAATCAATGACAGGTGATGAGCAAGCCCAACTTAGATCAAGACAGGGTGTACGTTTTCCAATGACAGAGGATGTTAGCGTTATTGACCAAGATAATGGCGCGCCAGTCCCTTTTGACGGAAAAACTATCGGTGAAATTGTTGTTCGTGGCAATACCTGCATGATGGGTTACCTAAACAGCCCAAGTGCAACCGATGAGGCTTTTTCAGGAGGCTGGTTTCATAGTGGCGATTTAGCTGTAGTACATGCTGACGGCTACATACAAATTAAAGACCGCTCAAAAGACATTATTATTTCCGGCGGAGAAAACATCTCATCTGTTGAGATTGAAGATGTATTGTACAAACACCCTGAAGTCGGCGAAGCAGCCGTTGTTGCCATGCCTGATGACCATTGGGGGGAGGTGCCTTGTGCCTTTGTTGAGCTCAGGCCCAACTCGACTATTACCGAAAGCATCTTGATTCAGTTTTGTAAAGAACATATGGCTAAATTTAAAAGGCCAAAAAAGATTATCTTTGGCCCGTTACCCAAAACAGCAACAGGCAAAATTCAAAAACACGCTTTGCGTAAAGTATTTTTAAACCAATAAATTAAGCTTATGTATACAGCACCAGTGAGTGAAATGCAATTTCTTTTAAATGAAGTACTATTGAAAAATAGCGATGTTGCCGAGATTATTCCCACGCTTTTAGAGGCGGCTAACCGACTTGCAAGGGATGAACTTGCTCCACTCAACAAAAGTGGTGATGAGCAAGGGGTTTCAATTACCCAGGATGGTGTTATTAGCACTCCGGCTGGCTTTAAGGAGGCTTACCAAGAATTCGTTAATGGTGGCTGGGGCTCTTTACAGTTCGACTCCAAGTACGGCGGCCAAGACTTACCGTTTGTGCTTGCAGTCAGCGTCCAGGAGATGTGGCATGCTGCAAACATGTCTTGGGGTCTATGTCCGCTGCTGACCCAGGGTGCTGTTGAGGCAATTAGTTATGGGGCGACAGAAGAGCTAAAAAATGTCTATCTACCAAAACTTATTAGTGGCGTTTGGACCGGCACAATGAATCTCACAGAACCCGGCGCAGGCTCAGATGTGGGCGCAGTCCAAACCAAAGCTTGGCAAGAAAATGGTCATTATCTTATCAAAGGGCAAAAGATCTTTATCACGTGGGGTGATCACGATGTAGCTGAAAATATTGCACATCTTGTCCTTGCCAGACTGCCCGACGCTCCAGACGGAGTTAAGGGAATTTCCCTTTTCCTGGTTCCAAAAATGCTGACTGATGCACAAGGCAACTTAACTCAACAAAACGACTGTAAGGCGATTTCACTTGAAAAGAAAATTGGTTTGCACGGTAGTCCGACCTGCGTGATGAGCTACGGTGACAACTCTGGTGCAATAGGGCACCTGATTGGAAAAGAAAATAAGGGTTTAGAATGTATGTTTGCGATGATGAACAACGCCCGCCTTATGGTTGGGCTTCAAGGTGTTTCGGTGGCAGACAGGGCATACCAACAGGCCATTTTGTATTGCAATGAACGGGTACAAGGTGTTGCGCCTGGCTTTAATAAACCTGGGCCCATCATAAGACACCCTGACGTGGAACGCATGCTAGGCCTTATGCAGGTTCTTACAGATGGCGCACGTTCTTTGACCTATTATGCTTGCGCTGAAGTCGACCAATCCAAAGCAATGAGCTCGCCCACCAAAGCCGAACTGCATAAACGTAGGGTCGGCCTGTTGACACCCTTGGTCAAGGGCTGGTGTACCGAAATTGCACAAGAGGTTGCTAGTCTCAGTGTCCAGTGTCACGGTGGTGCTGGATATATCGAAGAAACCGGCGCCGGCCAATTGTTTCGTGACGCCCGAATTCTACCCATATACGAAGGCACGAATGGCATACAGGCGATGGATTTGGTCATTCGGAAGGTGGTGGGAGATGACGCTTGCGCAATTAAAGAACTGATTCAAGAAATGAATTTGCTCGACACAGGTGCGCTCTCCTCATTTCTCACTAAAGCGCAGATAAAAAGGTATAAGCAAGCCGTCGAAGCACTAGAAGAAACCGCAAGCCTTATACTGAAAAACAAAAACAACAAAAAACTACTGGGTGGTATTGCATTTGATTTTTTAATGATGGCTAGTGTCGTAGCTGCAGCTTGGCGACTAACTGAAAGCGCCAACACTGCCAAAATAGGCGATATTGACGATAAATACTCTGAGCAGTTTATAATTGACCGACTCTCAAACGCCGCTACTTTTATTGACACCGTGCTTCCACGTTACCAAACACACCACTCAATAATCTCCTGTCTTGTGGATAAATCGCTTGATTAAGCAATGATAGTGAAGGACCATTGCCGCCCTTTTCAAAGCCTGAATGCAGGCAATATATTTAATTCAATAGATGGTCTTTTGTATGTCAAAACTTATGAGTAAAAAAACTATTACAAAGCAGCGGCGTGGCAGGCCAAAAAAAAACCTCAAAGAGGTTGAAGAAAACCGCCAATCACTAATATTTTCCGGCCTTTCTCTTTTAACCCAGAAGGGCTTTGAAGCAACAGGGTTGGATGAAATTACAAAAAACGCAGAGCTGCCTAAAGGTTCTTTTTACGTCTACTATGACAGCAAGGAATTATTTGGCCTGGCCTTAATTGACGCTTACGATAACTTTGTTGCTAAAATGCTAGATAGATCGTATTTAAACGAAGCCCGTACACCGTTGGAGCGTATTAACGACTTTGTCATGGAGGCGAGCTCTAATATGGCGCGACATAATTTTGATCGTGGCTGTTTGATTGGCAATCTAAGCCAAGAAATTACTGTTCTTCCAAATACATTTAGACAAAGGCTCGTAGATGTATTTTGCAAATGGCAAAAAAAAACAGAGGCCTGTTTACTTAAGGCGCAAACCAATGGTGAAATATCACCACACATAGATTGTGCGGCAAAGGCCAAACTGTTTTGGATTGGCTGGGAGGGGGCGGTTTCAAGAGCTAAACTGGAGCGCAGAACCGACCCAATAGATGTGTTCAAGGGAGATTTTGAGGCAGAGTTGAAAAGATAGCAGTCTATTGTTACTCGAAAACAAGGGGGCTTGGCGCATCAAAAATACTGCTAGGTAACTTTTTGCCAAAGCTAGAAAAGTATGGGATAATGCTTGGCTTTTAGCGATAACAACCACGGTTTTATTGCTAAGAAACAACGCAAGCATATAACTTTGTTACTG
>Ga0209825_1000805_pt1 | contig 17969 bp, 14 predicted proteins | sample EN8Hudsemesocosm_FD_184631 | JGI IMG/M metagenome (GOLD analysis project Ga0209825, IMG submission 184631) | Methane-oxidizing microbial communities from mesocosms in the Hudson Canyon - EN8B Hudson Canyon (SPAdes) (version 2) | ecosystem: Environmental > Aquatic > Marine > Cold seeps | place...
CCAGCGTGGCTAAAACCTGCCCTTTCTCAACAAAGTCTCCCTCTTTACTCGTCACCGAGGTTAATTCACCACTCACACGAAAACCCAGCTCCGCCGCTCTAACAGCATCCACTACGCCGGCAAACGACTTTTCCGATACACTGCCTAAACTTACCGTCATAGTTCGTACTGGCTTTAACGGCGCCTCTGTTACCTGGTTTGCCACCTCTTCTTTACTGCATGCAATGAGTGTTAAAAAAGCCAAGCTGGCACAGGATAATTTCAACAGTGTCTTGGGGGTCATTGTTTTTTCCTTAAACGAATTCGATTGTGTGGCGTTGCACGCATGTTATAAGAGCTATTTGTAATAGTTAGGGGTGAAAACCAATGGAGAGAATAATCGCCCCACCGTTATCCACATCTACTTCCTGTGAAGAATCACTGTCATCCAAATTAAATTTACGCGCCACACTTTGGGTTAAAGCCAGGGTGGCCCACATCTTGGGTTTAAACTGGTAACGCACCCCGGTGCTGGCTAACCAGCTACTGTAGGCCACATTTATCTTGTCATTATTTTGGGTATCTACGCGCCAATTTCCCCCAGCGGGTGCAAAAGAGGCGAAACCGGTCCAGTTAGATTGCCAACGATATTCTGCTTTGGTAATGGGAAAACCCACATCCAATTGCAAACGATCATTTACCAGGTACTGATAAGACAACAAAGGAATGGGCTTATATTCACCAAACAGGTGGTTGACACCAAAACCCATGGTCCAGGCACTGTTATCCGTGGATTGAAAGCGCCAGATGGCTAGGCCCATTAATGAAAATGCCTTTTCATCCATGGCATCGGTATCACTGTGAAAACTTGGGGTGACCTGTAGAATCCGCGTCCACTTTTCATCCTGCTTTTCATCCTGCTTTTCAATGAACATGAATTGCGATTTTAAGGTGTACAGAGTTTGGTCACTGGCGGCGGTATTTTGAAAACGAAACGCCGTTCTTTCCAATGAAATGGTAGGCACTAGCATTTGATTCATCACATCAAATTTACCTAGGGGCACCTTCACTTGGGTATAGTCCATGGCCATTTTCTCGGCCCCATCTTCAATGGAGGCGCTGTCATAAGTGTGGTGTTTTATTCCCATGGCCAAATCTTTGGGAATAGATAGATCCATTCCAGCATCCAATGTGGCCGACGTAGCATGGCTTACCATGGCAGTGAACCCTAGGGCCATGAATGCCATCGTTGTTTTGTAAATATTTAACGTCATATGTTGTCCCATATGTTGATTTCATAACCGTACTTTTTCTTTGCTTTTAATTTGTACGGACTATGTTTCACATGCAAATTCTAGCTCAAAGTTCGCTGGTGTCACAGTTTACGGCAATTGGTGCCGCATTTCCTTCACCGGTGGCAGACCATTCAATGCATTCGGAAACATAAATGGCATTTCCATCCCCCACGATTTTTACCACTTCGATGGTAACATCCAAACCGTCTTCCTCAATCATATTGGTGTCACCCAGAATGGTCAGTCTTTCTATATAAGTATCTTCTTCTATGACGATCCAATTAAGGGACCCTGCGATTGTAATTTCGCCAATTTCGCCTTTTAAAACGATATTAGTGACGCCATCGTCCGATAACGTAAACGCATACCTGGAAGATGGATCCACCACCCCATCAGGAAACGCCTCTTCGCTGTATTCCACCTCTAGCAATTCATCATCCTCATCCGAGGTACATGCAATAACCAAAAAGCTCAAGGCAATGATCAGTGGCAACTGAGCAATTTTCATCATATTCACTCTCCTTTTGGGGCCCTTAGCCTCCCGTTGAAGCGGCCTATGTCCATGGACATTTGGGCCTTATTGATTGACCTGGCTATATTCCCACCAGCCATACCATTTAACAATGAAAAGTCCAAATAGGAATAACAGCTAGTCTCCAGCTTCATTATTCAGGGAGGGAATTGAGCGGTAAATTGGCGCCATCTTAATCAACAACCGATTCAAAAAAAGGATTCTGACTATGAACAACAACGTTAACAAAAATATGATGAAGACCCAGCTAGCCCTTAATACCTTGGCTCTGGCCATATTAGCCACCCCTTTGCTATCCATGAGCGCCCAAGGGGCCGGTTTACAACTGATGCCTGGCTCCCCCAATTTTGGTACCGCCGGCGCAGGTCACACCGCCATTGGCATGGGTGCCGGTTCCGCCTGGGCCAACCCGGCCACTATGGTATTGGTGGAAGGCCAACAAGTTGGATTTGGCGTGATAATGGCGCAAACCGATATTGAATTTGAAGCAGACGACTCAACAGTCGATAGCGGTGGCAACGCGGGTGGCGACATCATCATTCCGTCTTTTGCCTATGTGAACAGCATTAACGAGCAGTTAAGTGTGGGTTTCTCGTTTGTGGTGCCTTTTGGTAACTCACTAGATTACAACGAAGGCTGGGAAGGGGAAAACGTCGCCAACAGCGTTAGCCTTGAAACCCTGCAAGCCATGCCGTCCATTGCCTACCGTATTAACGACCAATTCTCTGTGGGTTTTGGTATGACCGCCAATCACACCAGTGTTGAGCAAGGGTTAAAGATGAACATGAGTCTGGAGGGTGTGCCATTTCCAGTGAATACAGACGTAGCCCTGGAAGCGGATAGCCTGGATTATGGTTGGACCCTAGGTGGCCTATTTGAAATGGATGGGCAAAACAGAATCGGCTTTGTGTATCGTTCAGAAGTGAACAGCGACTTAACCGGTACAGGTACCTTATCGAACAGCAACATCGCATCCCTTGATGGCAGCTATGACACTGAACTTAGCTGGGTCAACCCGGCCAGCATAGTGATCAGTGGTGTTCACCAGTTAAATGATGACGTGAGCGTAATGTGGGATCTGGGCCGTACTTTTTACAGTGCCTTCAATGAAACACAGGTTCTGGTAAAAGGTTTACTACCCGGTGACCCGCCTTCCGATCTCCCCCTAACATTGGAGCGTAATTGGAAAGACGCCAACCGCTATGCCGTGGGTACTCACTACCAGCTAAACAACAAGGTTATCTTACAGGCGGGTTATGCATTCGAAGAAAGCACCGTTGATGACGCAGACCGTAACGTAGACATCCCCTTGGATGAAATTCAACGCTACACAGTGGGCGCCTTGTACACAGTCACCACGGATACCGAGCTGGCCTTTGGCCTGGAATACGCCGACCTGGGCACGCCAAGCACAGAGTCTGAAGACAATAACGACTTTTCCGCCCCAAGCGGCGAGTTTGATAACAGTGCGGTGGCCGCGTCATTCTCGGTGAACTACCGCTTTTAACCACAAGTTTACCCGGAAAAAGTATTCTGGCTTTATCTAACCCCTTTCTATGTGTTGTCCTTTTCACCGGCGATTCCCTCACGTGATGCGCCGGTGCTTTTTAGCTCTCTTAGCTTTAAACCTGCCCAAGTCCGTTATTTCTCGTTAAACTGCTCGCTTCCCTTATTTAAGATAAAAAGATTCATGAAACTTGAGCAACTGGCCCGTTACGACATCAAATTATTGGTTGCCTTGCAGGTATTGCTTGAAGAAGAAAATGTTTCCCGGGCCGCAGAACGTCTGTTTGTGACTCAATCGGCCATGAGCAAAATGCTGGCACGTTTAAAAGAAACCTTTGGTGAAGAACTGTTTATTCGCACTAGCCATGGCATTCAGCCCACCGACCGCGCATTGGCATTAAAAACGCCGCTAGCCGATGCGCTGGATACACTGAGCACGTTGCTCACCCCACCGATTTTCAAACCAGCACAATGTGAACGTACCTTTCGTATTTCCATGTTGGACAACATTGCCAACCGGGTCATTCCGGGCTTGTTGCACACCCTTAGTAAACAAGCGCCATTAGTGAAAATTCAGCTCAAACCCTGGAGCCGTCATTCCTTTGATGAGTTGGCCAGCGGACAACTGGACTTGGCCATGAATGTGGTGGAGGTGGATCGCGCCAATTTTTATCAACTAAAACTGGGTGACATTCAAGTGTGCGCCGTAGTGCGTCAGGGTCATCCGTTGGCAGGAAAAACCACGGTACTGCTGGATGATTTTCTTAAGTACTCCTTCATGAAGGTGATCATTCCCGAATTTAACGAGAACCATCAAAAGGACCAACAAATCCTGGCGGCCTTGGGCAAGGAACGTAAAATTGTGTTTGAAACCAGTAACGCCAATTGTGCCCTGCAAAGCCTAGTAAATACCGACTATATTATGCTGGGCGCCAAGGGTCCTGCCAATAAAATGTACGATCAAATGGGCCTCACCACTATTCCAGTGCCCAAAGAGCTGTCAGCCCCCAAGTACACCATGAAGTTCATTTGGCACCAGCGTCAAAATTTACCCGCCGATCATGTGTGGTTCCGTAAGTTATTCATGTCTGAACTGGCCAAAAGCCAGCAAGCCTAAATTTAAGCCTAGTCTTAAGTACCAACTAAAAAAATAGGGGTAAAGCGGCAGCCCTTGCCGTTTATGGCCCTGCGCCACCCTCCCTCATTATTTCTCCGATCATTCACACACTTGTTTTAAAAAACTTAACTACACTTTCTATAAAGGCACAGCCTGTGCAGCATAGTTCACAGGGTATTAAGAATTTGACGCCTTAAAATCAATCCATTTCAAACCGACTAATTAAAGGAATACACAGGACTTAAATGAGTCTAAATTAATTACAAGGACGTGGATTAATTTGCGAGAAAGCCAATGCACTAATCAAAACACCATGAGTGAGGTTGCCATGAATATTTTTCATCACTATCAAGACCGATATAAAGCCACTCAAGAGGAAGTGCTGAGCTTGCAGGATTACTTGCAGCTGTGTAAACAAGACCCCAGTGTTTATGCCAGCGCCGCCGAACGTATGTTGCTGGCCATTGGCGAACCCGAACTGGTGGACACCGCCACCGATCCCAGATTAAGTCGAATATTCTCTAATAAGGTCATAAAACGCTACCCCGCCTTCAATGAATTTTATGGCATGGAAGAATCGGTGGAACAAATCGTCTCCTACTTCCGTCATGCCGCCCAAGGATTAGAAGAAAGAAAACAAATATTGTATTTGCTGGGCCCTGTGGGGGGCGGTAAATCTTCATTGGCCGAGCGCCTAAAACACCTCATTGAAAAAATTTCTTTTTACGCCATTCAAGGGTCCCCTGTATTTGAGTCTCCTCTGGGGTTATTTAACCCGGAAGAAGACCGCAGCATTTTAAAAGAAGATTACGGCATTCCCGAGCGTTACATTAACAACATTATGTCGCCCTGGGCCGCTAAACGCCTGCATGAATATAAAGGGGATATCAGCCAGTTCAAAGTGGTGAAACTTTACCCCAGTATCATCGATCAGGTGGCGGTATCTAAAACAGAACCCGGTGATGAAAACAACCAAGATATTTCATCTTTGGTGGGTAAAGTAGATATTCGCCAATTGGAAGAGTTCAGCCAGGATGATCCGGATGCCTACAGTTTTTCAGGGGCTTTGTGCCGCTCTAATCAAGGCTTAATGGAATTTGTAGAAATGTTCAAGGCGCCCATTAAGGTGCTGCACCCATTATTAACCGCCACTCAGGAAGGTAATTACAACGGCACCGAAGGCATGGGTGCCATTCCATTTGAAGGGGTTTTATTGGCTCACTCTAACGAAAGTGAGTGGCAGACCTTTAAAAATAATAAAACCAACGAGGCCTTCATTGACCGGGTATATACGGTAAAAGTACCTTATTGCCTGCGCATTAAAGAAGAAGTGCATATTTACGAAAAGCTATTGCAAAACAGCTCCTTGTCCAAGGCCGCCTGTGCGCCCGATACCTTGAACATGCTGGCCCAGTTTACGGTGTTATCACGTATTAAGGAGCCAGAGAATTCCAGCATCTATAGCAAGATGCGCATTTACGACGGTGAAAACCTCAAGGACACCGACCCTAAAGCCAAGTCCATGCAGGAATACCACGACAGTGCTGGCGTGAATGAAGGTATGAACGGTTTGTCCACACGCTTCGCGTTTAAAATACTATCAAAAGTATTTAACTTCGATGCCAGTGAAATATCCGCCAACCCAGTCCACCTTATGTATGTGCTGGAAAAACAAATTGAACAAGAACAGTTTCCACAGGAGCTGGCCGACCGATACTTAAATTACATTAAGGAGTACATGGCCCCTAAATATGTGGAGTTCATTGGCAAGGAAATTCAAACCGCGTATTTGGAATCTTACAGTGAATATGGTCAAAACATCTTTGACCGTTATGTAACCTACGCTGACTTGTGGATTCAGGATCAGGAATTCCGCGACCCTGAAACCGGCGAAATTCTTGACCGTCAATCCATTAACGAGGAGCTGGAGAAAATTGAAAAACCTGCCGGCATCAGTAACCCTAAAGATTTCCGTAACGAGGTTGTAAACTTCGTATTGCGCGCCAAGGCCAACAACTCGGGTAAAAACCCCAGTTGGCAGTCTTATGAAAAAATGCGGGCGGTCATCGAGAAGAAAATGTTTGCCAATACCGAAGACCTGCTACCGGTTATTAGCTTTAACGCAAAAGGCTCTAACGACGAGAAGAAAAAACACGATAACTTTGTGGAGCGCATGGTAGAGAGAGGTTATACCGAGAAGCAAGTGAGACTGTTATCTGAATGGTACTTACGGGTTCGTAAGTCGCAATAGAGAGTTACGAAATAAAAGCGTTTTAAAGTAACAGGTATTTTAAAATCTGCCTGCTGGTAATTGGCTTAGGTGCCATTGAGGTCGCGGTGAATACATCCATGTACGCTTGTTTCGGCATCCATGCCTCAAACACCTCAATGGCACCTAAGCCAAATTCCAGCCGCACCAAGAAGTCGGCCCATGCCTTTGTGTTTGGTATGGCAGAGTTAGATGATTAGCTTATAACCCTGGTATTTCACTTTGAGGTGGTCCTTAACATGGATGTTAAGGCAAGCCCCTAGGGACAGGTTCACGGCGCTCTCAAAGTGAAATACCAGGGTTATAAGCTGGCAGACTTGGTAAATATTGTTTCTCGGTCAGTCCATGTTAAATGGGGCACTAATTAGCCGAATGAGGTTTACATGAGCTATATCATAGATCGCAGGTTAAACGGCAAAAATAAAAGTATGGTGAATCGCCAACGCTTTTTACGCCGCTACAAAAAACACATTAAAAAGGCCGTGACCGAAGCGGTTAACAAACGCTCCATTACCGACATGGAGCGCGGTGAAAAAATAAGCATCCCCACTAAAGATACCAGTGAACCCACCTTTAGCCATGGTGATGGCGGAGTACGGGAACGGGTATTGCCCGGCAATAAAGAATTTCACGCCGGCGACAAGGTTTTGCGCCCTAAAGGCTCAGGACAGGGTGGCAGCGGTGAAGGGCAAGCCAGTAATCAAGGGGAAGGACTAGACGACTTTTCATTTTATATTTCTAAAGATGAATTTTTGGACTACGTATTTGAAGACCTGGCCTTGCCTAACATGGTTAAAAAAACCTTGTCTCAACATGACGAGGTAGAGTATCGCCGTGCCGGTTTTACCAACACTGGTACCGCCAACAATCTTGCCATCGTTAAATCCATGCGCGCCGCTCAGGCCCGCCGCATTGCCTTATCGGCCAGCTCCCGTCGCAAGTTAAAAGTGGCCGTCACCGAATTAGATGAAGAGCAAGATAAGGACGTTGATTTACGCAACAATAAACGCATCGAAGAATTAATACTTAAAATTGAAAAACTGGAAGGAAAGATTAAAAAAATTCCGTTTATTGATACTTTCGATATTAAGTACCGCAACATCATTAAGGAGCCTGTGCCCAGCACCAAAGCCGTGATGTTTTGCATCATGGATGTTTCGGGGTCCATGACCCAACAAATAAAGGACATGGCCAAACGGTTTTACATTTTGTTGTATTTATTTTTGCAGCGCAGTTATGAAAAAACCGAGGTGGTGTTTATTCGACACCACACCAGCGCCAAGGAAGTGACCGAAGAGGAGTTCTTTTACTCAAGGGAAACCGGCGGCACCATCGTCTCCAGTGCCTTGGAATTAATGACACAGGTAATTGAAGATCGTTATAGCCCGGGTGAATGGAACATCTACGCAGCCCAAGCCAGTGACGGTGACAATTGGGATGATGACAGCCCACAATGTGCCCAAATATTAAGTCAGCGCATCATGCCGCTATTACAGTACTTTGCCTACATAGAAATCACCCCCAATGCCCACCAGGCCTTGTGGCATGCTTACGAAGACATACAGTCAGAGCTGGGGGAACGGTTTGCCATGGAGCAAATTTGTAGCAGCGACGATATCTTCCCCATATTTAGAGATCTTTTCTCCAGAAAAAATCTTAAGGAAGCGGTTTAACATGGCTAAAGACAATACTAAAAAAAATAGCAGTAAACCACGTACACCCTTATCCACAGGGTCCGAATGGACCTTTGAGTTATTAGAAATATACGATAAAGAAATCGCTCGTATCGCAAAATCATACCGCTTGGACACCTACCCTAATCAAATTGAGGTAATCAGCGCCGAACAGATGATGGACGCCTACGCCTCGGCTGGCATGCCCATCTCCTATCACCACTGGTCTTATGGTAAACACTTTTTACATACCCAGGGAAACTACCAAAGGGGCCAGATGGGCCTGGCCTATGAAATTGTTATCAATTCCGAACCCTGTATCGCTTACCTAATGGAAGAAAATACAATGTGCATGCAAGCGTTGGTGATTGCCCACGCTTGTTATGGCCATAACTCTTTTTTTAAAGGGAATTATTTATTCACTACCTGGACAGATGCCAGTGCCATAATTGATTACCTGGTATTTTCCCAAAACTATATTAAACAGTGTGAAGAACGCCACGGGGTCGATGCCGTAGAAAACATTTTAGATGCCGCCCATGCGCTCATGAATTATGGGGTAGACAGATACAAGCGCCCCCGCCCCATCAGTGCCGTCGAGGAAAAAAACAGACAGAAAAACCGTGAAGAAATTTTACAACAACAGGTCAATGACTTGTGGCGAACCCTGCCCTCCCACGAAAAATCCAAAGTAGCGAAAGAGAGGCGTTTTCCATCCGAGCCTCAGGAAAACCTGCTTTATTTCCTGGAAAAAAATGCACCGCTACTAAAGCCCTGGCAGCGAGAAATATTAAGAATTGTGCGCAAGCTGGCGCAGTACTTTTATCCACAACGACAAACTCAGGTCATGAACGAAGGCTGGGCCACCTTTTGGCACTATACACTTATCAACAGTTTGTATGACGAGGGTTTAGTAACCGATGGTTTTATGATGGAGTTTTTAAACAGCCATACCAATGTAATTTATCAGCCCCCCTTTGATAGCCAGTATTTTAGTGGCATTAACCCTTATACCCTGGGTTTTCATATGATGAGCGACATCCGCCGTATTTGCGAAAATCCCACCGATGAAGACCGCGAATGGTTCCCAGATATTGCCGGTAGCGACTGGTTAGATACCCTGCACTTTGCCATGAAAAACTTTAAGGATGAAAGTTTTGTCTTGCAGTATTTATCGCCCAAACTCATGCGTGATTTAAAACTGTTTTCTATTTTGGATGATGAACGCAAAATGCACATTCAAATAACCGCCATACACGACGAAGGCGGTTATAAAGCGGTGCGGGAGAAACTGGCTAGGCAATACGACCTTTCCTATCGTGAACCCAACATACAGGTCTATTCGGTCGACATAGAAGGGGATCGTTCGCTTACCCTGCATCATTATCGCCAGAACAATATCCCGTTAGGGGAAGACAGCAGCGATGTAATGAAACATTTGCGTACTCTATGGGGTTTTGATGTTTACTTGCACTCGCTGGATGATGACGGAAAAGTCTCTAAGTCTTATTCATGCTCAAGAAGCAATAAGAGCGAGGACAGCCAACTGGAGTTAAATGAGCATTAGCAGGCTAAGCGCTTGAATTAGGCAGTAAATGGTCAGTCCAATTGAGTTTGGGCTGACCACCTTATTACATCCCTTAATTTCCCAGTACACCATTCCAAACAGGTTTATTAAGCACTCAACTGGTGACTATGGAAACTTCTAAAAGCTTCCGTCACTTTAGCCTCGGTGGGAATCGAGTCGGTACGCACCAGCATGATAATGCTTTGCCCGTATACTTTCTCTTCTCCCGGAGGGTGATTACATATCTTGCCTTCTTTGCTTACATAGGCCAATGGGGTGCCTAAGTTGGCTGATATCATGGCTGTTACCACATCACGCCAATGATCCCCTTCTAGCCATAATGGAAAACGCAAAAAGTGGTCCCCCGCCCGGGTAAACATATCTTCAATGAGTACTTCGGCTCCTGGGCTTTCCATGGCACGTACTAATATTTCTGGGTAAGAACGAATAGGGCGAATAACCGATTTAACCCCAATACGTTTTAGGCGATCACGGTTTTCATCCTCTACACATTCCACAATAGTTCGGTAAGCCAGACCGTGTTCCTTCATGCGATAACACAGATCAAACGTTAAGCTGTCGCTGTCTAATTCAAATTCATCTTTGGCCAGTACCAATATATGTTCGGCCTCGGCCAGGTTGGCCAGTTTAAAGTCGGCCTCGTGATTGCCATGACCCTCAACTAGGTGCACACCTAGATTCACTAAGCTTGATGGCAAACCATTGGGGTAGTCGGTATTAATGAGCACGATGGGGGTTTTTTTCGTGGCCTTGTTTTCGCGTATTTGCGAAGCAAAGCGTTCAAAGTATTTATCTGGATTGTATTTTGGGGTGTTTATAACCGCGATGTGTTTATTCATGGGGGCTCCAGCCAGAAATGCTTAGTGCGCTATTTTAAATAGGCAATTATTGCAGCGGGTCACCCTGGCGCAGTAATCATCTATACAAATTCTATTTTAAGTATAGAAGGCGCTTTTGGTCTTGCCATTAAATTGGCGAAGAATTACCCCAAGAAACTCACACTTTTTCTCCTAATATTAAATTGAATTCATTGGCCGCTATTAATCAATTACCTTATCAATTACCAGGCCACCACCACATCTTCACGCTGAATGGCATATCGGCTTGGGGTTTTATCTAATTTTGCGATAGCAAACCTGGGTTGCACTTGGGTGATGGTGGCTTTCACCTTAGTGTCGTGCAATTGCATTAAACCCTGCTGGTCTAGATCAAAAAAGGTGCTGGTACGAAACACGGTTAATTCATCCCCAGGGCGCATGCCCACGCTGCCGCCGGTATCCAGACGAATGTAGTTGCCGCGGGCATCGATAATCTTGGCCATATAGGGCTGGCAGCCTAGGTTACTGTTTAGGTCTCCCACCACCTTAGAGAGCAACGATTTTACCTGGCCACCAAAATCGCTCTTCCAAAATTGTGGAGTGGCGAAGCCCGTTTTTTGGTGATCCCCGTAATGCCAAATACCAGAAGTGGCATAGGTATTTTGAAACATTAAGGACCCACTAATGCCATCGTGCACGTATACATCCAACACAAAATTGCGCTGACGCTTTTGCCGCGATAAACCTAAAAAGTCCAGGGGCGTATCCCAGGCTCTGGGCTCGGCGGCATTGGGGTTAATCATGGCCAAATCTCGAATCACGCCACTCACCACAAACTGAGCCCCCAGCTCTTTGGCCAGTTCCACGCTGTTACTTAAACGCTGCACATTGTTTTGCGACGATGGAGCCCTGTCTACGCTTGAAAACAGCAACACATGACCGCTGTCCATGGCATGCAGCCGATGGTGCCCATTAATGGTATTGGCCATGACGCCAGAGAGACGCTGTTCGATATTATTTAATCCACCCAGACTTGCCTGCTTAGGGCTTTGCAGGGCAAACCCGGCCACCGCCACCGCCTTGCGATAACCATTGCCCTGATTCACCTCACACTGGCCACCCTGTATAAATTCAACGCGTATTTTAACTTCTAAAATACCCTGGCTGATTTTTTCCTTAAGGATACGCACGTGGCGAAATTGGCCATTGCTCTTAAGGCTCATTTGATCCCGGGTTACTAGGCCATCCACCAACATTTGTGAAGAATGAATGGAGCCCCCTAGTTGCAAAGAGGCTTGGCGAATGGCATCGCGAATGGCCTTGTCGCGGGTTTCTTCCAGATCCTTACCCATGGCAGCCGCCCCCACCGAGGTTAACTCCACCGACCAACTGCTTAGACTTGTAAATAACAAAACCAACAGAATAATGGCGCGCATGAAAACCTCCTGAGTAATTGTTCGAATAAAAGGTCGGCCACGGGGTGACTAAGAGAGGTCGGCCACAGGGTGGCCTCGTACGAGGGCAGCCTTCGGCAATTGCTCCATGCATTGCCCTACTACCGACTTCTTTTAGGTACCCGTGCCCGATAAAACGTTTATCTAATCGATGAAGTAATGATTGGTTTCAGGAATACTGGACTGGCTTTGAACACGATTCACGTCTTGATAACGGCTGGAGCGTAAACCCGCCCCCCCTTTGCCATTCATCATGACCGGTTTGTGACAATCTGAGTTGAAGCGCATGCTGTTTTCTGTGGTTAGGCAATTACGAAAACCGGCATCTATGACCATTTCTAATACGGTTTCTACGCTGCCATCTTCCAATACATCGGCCGACACCACCCGTGCACCGTGAATAAAAGTATCCACATAACTACGGAAGCTATCGTTTTGCACCACTAAATCTCGCACCGTGGAACTACCACTAATTTTAGCGCCGTATACCCGTTCGGCCATGGACCGGTAAGCATCCAATCGACTGGCACGAATGGCCATTAAGCGCTGCTGTACTTTGCTTTGCCCTTGAGATTTGGCCTTAGGGTTTATGGCCCCGTAACCCACCACTCGCAAAATAAGTGGGGCCACCGGGTCCACATGAGTGGAAATGGGTTTAAGCATGGACTCTTCATCACCCGCCACCACATCTTCCACTTCTTCTTCGTCGTCCCCAAAGCCCAACATGCTGCAGCCCCCCAGGGAAAACACTAAAAGACTCACACCCAGCAGCCATGCCCATTGTTTCATACTGATACTCCTTTCAAATTTTGGGTGCTTTTATCCCATGTCTTGAAAGGGGTATCGGCCAAAAGTGGTTTTAACTTAAGCTTTTTTAACGTTAATTTTAGTGAACAGACTCATTGCCTGGCGTACCTGCTGTTGCTGATTCACTAACAAGGCCAGCATAATAATTCCCGCGCCTACCCAGGTATTAATGTGCAGCTGCTCATTTGCCAAATAAGTGCCTAACAACAACGCCAATACCGGGGTGATGAGCGTAATTAACGACACATCGTCCGCCGACATATTATTCAGCAAATAAAAGTAGCCAATAAAACCTGCCACCGACCCAAACGTAGCTAAGTATGCAACCGCTCCCATGGAGGTCCAACTCACTTGCTCAGGCAATGGCCCACTAAAGAAAAACCATACCAATCCATAAACAGGCAAGGACAACATTAACGCCCCAGTGGTTTGCACCAGCGGATGCATGGGTTGATAACCCGGCACCGCTTGCAATTTTTGTATTAGCACTGAACTAACACTTTGTAAGTTAATGCCCACCAACAAAACCACCAGCGCCAACACCATGTGTTGCCCAATATTCACCTGCTGAGAAAAAATGATATACAAACCCAACACCGCCAAGCCCATGCACAACAAACGGTTAAGTCCAATAGTAGCGTTAGGTAATAATATGCGGCCATAGATACTTACAATTAATGGCGTTAGGCCCCACATCACCGATACCAGGCCACTGCTTAAAGCCTGCGATGCCCAATACACACATAACATGGCACCGCTCACGGCGATGGCGCCCAAGCCATAGCTCACCAGCGCCGCTCGCGAAATAATAAATTTAATGTTGAACAGTTTTAATAACGCCACACACAACGCCAGGCTTAAGCCCATGCGAATGGCCAAGGCCTGAATAAAATCCAATGATTCCACACTGAAACGAATGCCTAACGGAGTTGTGGACCAAATTAACACCACTGCTGCGTATACCGAGGCAAGCCTCATGATTTTTCTCCTTAATATGTCGCGCAGGCTTATATGCCAATGAGCGACGTTTTAAATAAGGAATTTCAAAAAACAGAAGCGATTAGCGGGGAAGTGATAACTCTGACTACCACACTCGCTATGGAGTCCGTGGCATTTCGCTCTAATGAACAAAAAAAAACCGCGGACTGGGCCGCGGTTTTTGAAATTCTGTGAGCGAAAACTTAACTCATTCCGAAAACACGACCAGTTGCCTACGAAGCCATTTACAGGCTCGCATGCTGGGTGCGCTAATTCGGACAGTGTTTAAATTTTGCATCTGCGAAATATAGAGGCTCAAGCCGCACAAGACAAGTAAAAGAATTACAGAACCTAAATGCGCACAATTTAGGCGTTACTTGGCGCTTAGCGACCACCAATTGTAAAATCTTATGTCAAATCCTGCCTAAGCCTTATTAACCAACCCCTGTGACATTGAGGGACACCTGTATTGTGATATAGTTCGCGCCTATAAAAACAAGTTTTAGTAACAAACAATTATAAAAAAGAAACACATGGATGGCGTTCTCGCCTTCGATTTCAAACTAAAGGCAACAACATGAAAAGATATCTTGCGGCGGTAGCACTTGCGCTTCCGGCATTATCCCAAGCAGCCCCTGTGGTAACACAGCCTGGCGCGTTAATGACCCTTGGCCCTATCGCCAGCCCACAAACCGGTTTGTCGGTTCTTTATAACCCTGCTTCATCTGAAACGGTTATTCATGAAGATGACAGCTTCCGTTGGGGTTACCTGGGTTCTACCGGTGTTTCTGTTGAATTTGGTGATGTGGATAACTTTGCCGATGACGTGAACCAGTTGATGGACGATTTGGATAGCGAAATTACTGACGCCACTCAAGCCGACAACATAATCAACAACTACAACGACAATTTACGCCACAAGCTAGGTAATGCTGGTTACATGAAAATAGATGTACAGATTGTAGCCCCTCTTGCCCCTCTATTGATGCGCTCCGACCTTTTGGGCGGCGTGATGTCCATTGACCTAGTAGGTGGTGTGACCGCTAAAATCTCAGTACTCGATGACAAAATTGAATTCGTTAACAATGAATTCGAGACCAATACAGCGGCCTATTTAAAAAGCGTGCAGTACACCACGCTAGGTTTAGGATATAGCCGTGAATTGGATAACGTTGTTACCGACAAGATAAACGAACACGTGGCAGGCCGATTATTATCTGGTATACGTTTAAACATGTACAACCTAAAGCTGTCCAAGCAAATCATTGGCTTAATGAACATTGATGAAGACGATGAGCTAGGCGATGTAATTGCCGATGACTATGACGGCAATCAGGCCAGTGGTCGTGCCGTAGGTTTAGATTTAGGCCTTATATGGGAAGCCGACAACTATCACCTGGGTTTCACATGGCGCAACATCAATGAGCCCGAGTTCGATTTCGGCACCCTTGGTCAGGATTGCACCAGCAACGCCACCAATACCAGCGTGAGCAATTGCTTCACCGCCCTATACTTTGCAGGCCAAGACCGCATCACGCTTGATGAAACTCACGTAATGACCAGCCAAGCCACTGCTGACGTAGCCCTAAACAGCGAGAACAAGCGCTGGCGTCTAGCGGCATCATACGACCTTCAACCTGTTCGTGACCCTGTGGGCGACGAATACCAGTGGACCACAGCATCAGCGGCGTATGTTTCTTCTCGCTTTATTGGCGTTCGTGTAGGTGTGAGCCAAAACCAAGTGGGCAGTGAACTAACCATGGTAAATGCTGGTTTTAGTTTGTTTGGTAACGTGAACTTAGATTTACGATACAGCCTAGACACTATTGAAGTAGATGGTAGCAGTGCACCGCGTACCTTTGGTTTTAATTTAGGATTTGAAAGCAGCTTCTAACGCTTTAAAAATATTAAGGAAAAAATATGAATATTCAAAAAACAATTTTAGCCCTTGCCGTAATGGCGCTAGGCTTAGTAGGTTGCGGAACTGAAGAACAGGATAATGGAAATAATATTAGCGCCAGAAGTACCAGCAACGGAGATCAAGCCTCAGGTGTTGTCGTCGATGGCCCAGTGGTTCGTGGCTTAGTTTTTTTAGATTTAAATGACAACCTAAAAAAAGATTCTTTTGAGCCCTCCGCCCTCACAGATAACAATGGCTATTTTGGCAGCGACCCAGTTAAAGGTATAAATTATTGCAGCTCGACCTCTGCCAATATGACATATGTTCCGCGCCCGGAGTTTTGCCTAAATATATCTCCAGGTCAGTTAATGACGACTTTGCAAAATGAGAATAATACGAAAATAATTATTACTGGCGGCTACGATCTTTATACCGGCGAGCCTTTCGAAGGTTCAATGTCTAAAGAAATGTATAATTTTAAGGACATAACTAGGATAACCGCTGAACTAAACAGCCAATATAAAGATGACCCGGAAGAATTACGACGTCGTGTTGACAATATTAACCGCATAAATGGCCTCGCCATTACGCCTCTATCGTCCATTGCACGTACCAATAGCGACACTGAAACTTTTTTGAAAACCCTTGGGATTGAAGATAGTAACCTTAACTTCCTTAACCCCGCCGACCCCGAAGGCGATGGCCAGGCTGATAACTTCCAAGCAAATAAATTTGCTGTCACCTACCAGATGCACAAGTTTGTTACTGTAGTCGCTGCCTGGGTTAAGAATGCATACCCAGAAATTGGTGATAACGACGAACTGCCAAATGATGTCAGCAACTTAGTCTACAAACAGTTTGAAAACTTTCACAAAGGTGATTTCAACGCAGCATGGACAGGAATTTATATTGACATCACAGCACTATATCAAAATGGTGGCGTTGAGTTAAATGCCCCCATAGCAGGCGCAGACATCTATGCTAATTTAGCCGCTGTGAAAACCGCCATTGTTTCCGCTTTTGGCTATAACGTTACAGATGGACTTGGTTCAGAGCTGACATTTGACAATGTGAAGGCACGAGTTCGTGGTGTTGAAGTCGTTGTGCTTAAGATCATTCGTGGCCTAGACCATACCGGTGCCCTTGAAGCACTTAAAATTCCAGCTTATTTAACAGCCCTAGAGGGTAACGGCGCTGACAATGGCAACATTAATTTCACTCAATTGGTTGAATTTTCGGGTGATGAGAATGCTCTTACTGCTGAATCAGCTCTTGCTGCCGCTAACAGTGGTGTGAGCCTGAGTGAATTGGCAGGCAAATCTTTAAGCTTTGAAGATGACGACCCATCTGTAAACAGTAAAGCCGCTATCTTCTTTACCAGTAACGAAACCGGCGATGAAGCCCCTACCAAAGGTCAAATCCACCTATGTTTGAAGTACGAGGGCGATTCTGACGTTGATCTAGACGGCAACTACATTTCAGGATCTTGGGATACTATTCCAGCACTTAACAATACGGTATTGCTTGAAATGAATATCTTTGGCGGTACTTCTGCCGTATTGAAGAAAGTAGGTGAGGACGGCACCGGTGCCACTCAATATCGCTTCGATTACGCCAACAAAATCACTAAGTTCAGCAGTGCTGAAGATTTTGAAGTGACCGCTGATTTAGAATTGGAAACTATCCCTAACTCAAACGAAACGTGTCAGGACTACTTAGGTATCAGTAACCAGCTTAAATAAGCAACGTTAAACCTAAAGCATCAAAACAACCCCTCACCCGAGGGGTTTTTTTTGCCTGTAATTTATCAATATAAAACCCCACCCCCTTATGCAATTACGCTCTTAGCAAAACTAGAGAGTTCAATAGTATCCACTAGGCTTATCAATAAGCAGTAAACAGTGGCTAACTTATTGAAGGTTTTACAATGCATAATAAAATTATATTGGGGGCGGCAATAACCTTTGCTGCAATGCAAACAAACGCGGTGCCTTTTGCACCCACAGATGCCAGGGCCATGGCCATGGGTGGAACTGGGGTGGCTGCCGCCAAG
>Ga0209825_1000807_pt1 | contig 17943 bp, 12 predicted proteins | sample EN8Hudsemesocosm_FD_184631 | JGI IMG/M metagenome (GOLD analysis project Ga0209825, IMG submission 184631) | Methane-oxidizing microbial communities from mesocosms in the Hudson Canyon - EN8B Hudson Canyon (SPAdes) (version 2) | ecosystem: Environmental > Aquatic > Marine > Cold seeps | place...
ATCCAAGAAATGGACGATGCCGATAAGAAACTGGAAAACGGCCTTGAATCGATTTATGATTGAATTCGAAGACCGTTTAAAGGACTTTATTTAAAACTGGCAGTTACACAAAATCTGTTACAGGCTCATATAAATTCAACACATAAAATTTTTTGAGATATTCAATAACATTATCCTTAAAGCTATAGGTTTATTCTCAAACCTATAGCTTTATCTAGCGGGTTAACTCTATGCCGTTTTCTCGCGCGGTATTAATACTATAAATAAAAGTGTTGTAGTTCTTCACTATTATTCTAGGTCAGTGGTGCCAGCAACGACCCCAAAATATCATCTGTTAAGCTCAATTTATTGTCACTGACTTCTTCCGACAATAACGCTTTTGCTAATTCAGCTTTATTTTGTTGTATTTTTTGAATTTTCTCTTCTATTGAATTTTCAATAATGTATTTGTAAACAAAAACAGGTTTGTCTTGCCCTATACGATAAGCTCTATCTGTTGCTTGGTTTTCAACAGCAGGGTTCCACCATGGATCAAAGTGTATAACTGTGTCGGCAGCTGTTAAATTTAAGCCTACACCACCTGCACGTAAACTGATTAAAAACACTGGAACTTCACCATTTTGAAACTTATCTACGACTTCTTGTCTCTGAGTGGTTGCGCCGGTTAATTTAACAAAATTAATACCCGCGAGAACAAGCTCTTCTTCTATCAAAGCAAGCATACTGGTAAATTGTGAAAAGATTAATATTTTACGCCCTTCAGCAATTTGTTCGGGTAAAGTTTCCATTAAGTGATCAAGCTTAGCGGATTGATTTACTTTTTTAGCACCATCAAGTGACAATAACTTAGGGTGATTACAGACTTGTCTTAGCTTTAATAAGGCATCTAAAACTTCTATTTGACTACGTTTAAGTCCTTTGTCAGCAATAATGTCTTTTAAACGACTGTCCATTGCTAAACGAACGGATTCATAAAGTTCCGCTTGTTGACCTTCAATACGTAACTTTTGAATTATTTCAGTTTTTGGCGGCAATTCTGTCGCTATTTTATCTTTGGTTCTACGTAAAATGAATGGCTTGATGCGCTGATTTAATAATTGCTTACGTTCATGTTCACCGTGCTTTTCAATAGGGGTTCTAAACAATTTAGTAAACTGTCTTTGTCCACCTAAAAATCCGGGTAGTAAGAAATTAAATTGTGCCCAAAACTCACCTAAATGATTTTCCATTGGTGTGCCGGTTAAACATAATTTATGTTGCGCTTTAAGCGTTAAAAACGCTTGGTACAGTTTAGTTTTAGTATTTTTTATATAGTGAGCTTCATCAAGAACTAGGTAATAAAATTTTTGCTGACTATAAAGTGCTAAATCTTTAGTGATTAACGCATAACTGGTGATTATGATATCAACAGGATTTTCATGCTCTTCATTTCTTTCAAGACAATCGAAATGCTGATGGCGTTTAGTGCCGTGCAGTACTTGATAAGATAATTGTGGAGTAAACTTTTCTATTTCATTCGCCCAGTTAAAAATAACACTGGTGGGTGCAACAATTAATACAGGCTTATTGAGTCGGCCTTGCTGTTTTTCTATTAATAAATGCGCCAACGTTTGAATGGTTTTACCTAAACCCATGTCATCAGCTAAAATACCATTTAATTGGTACTCACGTAAAAACTGTAACCAGTTCAACCCTTGATGCTGATAGGTTCTTAATGTTGCGTTTAAGCCTTCTGGAACAGGTACTGTAGTGACTTGTTGAAAGTCTTTAAGTTTATCAGCCAGTACGCGTAACTTACTTGTGCCGGTTGCTATCATTCCTTGATCATCTAACATTGATAATGTTTGATGTCCTTGAAAGCGTGATAGTTCCATGGTGCCATTTTTGTTTAAGGCGTTAGGCATAAAGAGTTCGATAAACTGCTTTAATATTGGCTGAACACTTTGATAGCGTAGGGCAACAAAGTCTCCCTTTTCTAGGTCTACATATATAGGAGAGTCAGGAGAAATAAGTTTTTCTTTTTCGCGGTCAAGTAATGCTGATTTAGGTAACTGTTCAATAGCACCAAGCAAAATAGGAAACGCAGGCATTTTTTTCCCATCAATGGTTAAGTTTAACCCTAATGAGAAAAAATCATGATCATCGGTTTGAACGACTTCGGCATCAAAAACACTATCTGTTGACAGGGCTTTATAATAAAAATCGTCAGTAAAGCTAATGTTCCAGCCCAAATCTTTGAGTATTTGAACTTCTTGATGCAAAAAGTGATGCCAAAGATAACGGCCTTGCATCAACATTGAATACTTAGGGACTTTATCTTTGTTTAAATAGTCTTCATTGGTAAAAGTATAACGTTTAGGTTTAGGCTGAGGCGTAAACTTTAATGAGGTAAGTTTATCAATAACGGTTTGTTCATAAGCCAAATCTCGATATATTTTGACTTTTTTCTCACTTACAACTTCACCATCGACATCACTAGATTTCGATTTTGAAGGCGTTACGGTAACGCTTTCATTATGGGGATTAACTAAATTACCATTGTAAGAAAAGTTTACTCTCACAAAGCCAGATTGAGGATCAACTTCTCTAGGCGTAGAAAATCTTAAATGTACGTCGGGTTTTGATAACTCTTGTGAAAATTCTGTTTTTGGCTTAGGTAACCTCTTAACTGCATCACCTAAAGACATGGAGAGTTTATTCATCACCCAAGGTAATTTGTCTTCTTCGAAAATAGGAGAGTTAAGTAAGTCTGCTTCAAAATTACATTGGGTATTGGTATTAATTTTTCCAAAAGAATTATTTTCTTCATCATAATAACAAAGAGGCTGGGCTTTAATAATAAGGATACTTGAAGAAGGCTTCTCGAATACTAGTTCTAAAGTATGTAACTTGTTATCAAGTGGGATCCATTTCCATTGTGCCTCTAATGGGTCACCTAAGGTAATCGCTTCACTCAAGTCATAGCTTGTTTGCCAAAAGCAGCGATTAGTTTTTATGATTTGTTCAAATAAATCAAAGTACTTAATGTTATCGCCATATTGATTCGTACGAATAAGCTCGGTAAGTACCGAAACATCTTCATTATTTGCATAAGCACTATTAATTAAAGAACTTGCAGAAAATTCACTACCAAGTGAACTACTCCAGCCACCACTATTTTTTGGTCTAGCTGACTTAATGCCTAGCGTAAAATAATCGTCTTCGTTATAACTGTTAGGCTTTAAAAAGTACAATAACGATTTTTGTTGGCTATTTGGTTGGTATCTACTTGGCTGAGCTTGAAAACGACTAAGCCACTTATCAATTACTTTATCTGAAGTGGCAATGCTGTTTCTATCGAATTGCTCATGAATAAAACAATGAGCTAAAGCGGCTCCATGTTTGCAATCGCGACCGACATAACAATCACAGTAACTGGCAAATCCATCATTCTTAATATTTAAGACTAAACGCGTTAAATAACTTTCCTGGCGAGAGCGCTCACTAAAAACAACACCGCGAATTATTTCACCATCAAGGGCGCATGTTTTTACGCCTTTATCATTAAAAATTCTCGAGCCTTTTTTCCATTCGTTTTTGGTAAAGTGTTGTTCAAGTAATTCAGGTGTAAAAGTGTTTTTGGACATAAGTTTTTAATTATTAAGAATTCAAGTAGGTTGGTAAATTAGGTCGTTATCTCTTATCAATATAATCAAAATATCGATAGGATGATATACATAAATTATAGTAATAGAATTCGTAAGATACACTACTTATTCTGTATAATTTATTATCGAACCTCAATAGTACCACTGCGACTTAAAACCTTCAATGCGACATACTACTTACACTTGAAACAATTACCTTTAATCGTTCCTTATTTGAAAGTGTCACGTGTAAATTATTTACTTTTATTGCCTTTGCGATCATTGTTTTAGTAGTAATTATTCTTTAGTTAAAGGCAGTATTATTCAATTTGAGTAGTTACTCATAATTCAAAGATTAACCACATTAATATTCACCAATCTCTTTATTCTTCCACGCAGTGATTAAATAAGACGAAATAGAATCACCACTACCTATTCTATATTCATGTTTCACATCACTATTTTCTGTTTTATGTGGTGAATGAGTGCCGGCATAAAATGTTGCTAATTGTTCTCGTGAAAACCATTGGCAATCATCTATGTCGTCTTTACTAATATCGATGTCGGTTGAAGTAGCAACGGCTGTAAAGCCTAACATGACAGAAGCCGGAAACGGCCAAGGCTGAGAGGTAATATATTGTGGGTTTTCAACGACTACAGCTGTTTCTTCTGAAACTTCTCTTATTACTGCCTCTTCTAAAGTTTCTCCGGGATCAACAAAACCAGCTAATGTTGAATACATACCATTTGGCCAGTTTGCTTGACGACCCAATAAACAGCGTGCAATACCATCTGGAAACATATGTTCTACTAGCATAATGACGGCAGGATCAGTACGGGGAAAGGTCATATTACGACATTCAGTACAACGTCTCGCATGTCCTGAGTCTAACGATCGACTTGCGTTACCACACTTGCCGCAATATTGATGCGTTTTATGCCAGTAAACCAAGGCTTTGGCTAATGCTTGAATTGACGCATCTATTAGCGTTAGGTGAGGCGTTGCTTCACGAAGGCTTAGCCACTGACCTAGATTGATTAATTGTTCTTGTGTCGAAAAGCGTAACTTTTCAAAATCTACAGTAAATAAAGAACTTACGTTTGTCGATTCTGATGATTCAGCCGCTTTGCTCAAATAACCTTTACCCAAATAAACGCAACTATCTATGGATAAGCTGTCGAGTTGTGACTTATTTAAATAAATTGGAGTAAATGTACTATCTTGAGTAAACAGACTCATTCCGTCATTAATAACACAAAATAAAGTTTCTTGATGATTAAATTCTGATGCCAACCAGCGCTTATTTTTACGTTGATTACTACATCTATCTAACGGCATATTCGCGTATGTCAAACTCATACATTATCCTTTTCTATTTGGCTGGCCCAAAGTAACGACCATTCTCCGAGTGGAGAAACGATTGAAAACAAACCTTGTCCATTTTTCGTTAACTGATAACCACTAGGGGTAGACTCAACAAGTTTCAAAACTTTTAATTCTTTTAAACGGGTATTTAATAAACTGGGGGAAATCTTCTCGCAACGTTGCTGTAATTCTCTAAATGTGGCACTACCTTGGTTTAATTGCCAAACAATTCCTAAGGCCCACGTTCGACCCAATAAATCCAGTAGCGCCATAATTGGCTTACCTGTTTTTGAACCTCTCACTTGTGCGCCGGGTATGGGAATTGACATAATTGATCCTTAATCATTAGGATTAGGATGCTACAATATTAGTAGCGATATTGCTAGTGGATAGTATTGAACGAGTAAATAAATCGAGACAACCTCCTATTAAATGAATAAGCTTCACTATTTACTTTTAAAGCAATGTAGATTGTTATGTGAAGTCAGCTTATCTTGATGGTTCACTCCGTTTTACTTAATTTAAACTCTATCAAATACAATGTGAAAAGGGATAGTTTATGATCTCAAAAAAAGTTAGGGAGTTATTTGTCTCTCTCATGGAAGCTAACGATGATTCACCCGTTTCTTATGATAATGAAACTGAGCAATACAGTGGCAGCTTTAATAGTGCGGTAGTTGATAAATATATTGAATTAGGTGCACTTGAACTTGTTGAATCAGGAATCGAAATAACTATTCTAATCAACAACAGAGATGACTTTTTAAGTTCTTTTGCTGCGGGTGTAAGAGAGGCTAAAAATGGCAGTGATCAGTCATATGCAGATTACAACGCGAATCCATTTGCATTTTCAATAGGTTATGAACATTTTTATCAAGTTGCCAAGAAAAAACGACCAGTAAATGGCTATATATGTCATGGATTTGAAAGAGAAGATACAGGGTTAGTACATCAACAAAAATATTATGTTGAAAAGCAATAAGTACTTTAATTTTCAATTGCTTTTCATAAACAGCTGAACATTGTTATAAGCTTTATTGAAAATGCCTAATATCTAATTATTTAATGGCTAATTTATCCACTAATAATCATATATAAGGCTTATTTTCATTTCTAAAACATTGAGTAAGGGGACGTTAGCTTTTTAAAGGATGTTCTACTAAATCAAAAGTCGTATTATCATCTCCATAAACAAAAAGACTACATTTGTTCCAATTTGTAGGGAGCTTCCAAGTATTGTTTTCTTCAACCGTATAAATATGACGTTTATTAGCACAGCGAACATCTAATTTATTCAAAGAACCTTTGATATTGGTTAAAGTGAATTCATTTCTTATTAATGCAGTATGCCAATAATCGTTCGTTTTAATATCAGCCGGAATAATTACATCTTTATCACTATTAATATAATCGTCGAGTTGAGCCATTAAATTTTCAAACTTTTCTAAATAAGGCTTTGCTGAATCTAATTTAATGATACGTTCATAGGTTTTAATAGCAGAACGAATTTTATTTAAACTAATTTGTAATAGAAGGATTTCATTTAAAGTAGCGAGTTTATCCTTTTCAGAATAAGACGCTACGTTAGAAAGCCTAACCCTGGTTAAATGAAATAATTCCAATTCTTTATCATTAATCGCTTTTGCATAATCAGCACCGAATAAGTGTAAATAATTGCTTTCAGATAAATGCATACTTTTGAATTTATTAAATTCCAGCATCAATTGTTCTACTTGTTCAAAATCATTATTTTCAAGTGCCGCTACCGACTTTTTATACTTACTACGAAATCGACGACTTACTCCTTTTTCCCCGCCATTGTTCATAGTAAAATCCATCCGAACACTATTAACACATTGTTGTATGGGTTCACCGTTTTCAAATGCGGGTTGATATTGCCATTTTAATATTGCAGATTTTGCAGCTTTAGCGAAGTCTCGACTGCCCGATGTTTCAGTAACTAATACATTAGATACACTGCCGTCTGTTTCAATGATAAAACTTAACTTTGCCCAGCCTTCTCGTCTATGTTTTGCTGCGTTTTTAGGATATCTAGGAGAAACTCGTTCAAGAGGTACAGGATCTGTTGTGGTATATAGATGTTTTGATAATTCAACAGCAGTAGCTGTATTTAACGTTAATGTGGTTAATAATATACTTGAGGCCACTAAATACTTATTCATTTAAATTCCTTTTTATTCTTTGTAACTGTTACCTTATGTTAACATCAAAGATATAGAAATTAAATGCTATTATCTACTTGTTAAAACACACAATATTGAGTTGGTTATGTTCGCTGTTTAGGTTTAGATAGCCCTGTTTTAATCATTGAATTTAAATTGATCAAAGTACTGAGAAATAATTATGTTGCGTATTTTTTTATTGATTGGTTTTTCCCTTTCTATAGCCCTTAATATTTATTTGTTTTTACAATTAAATATACATGTAATCGAAACCACTTTTCAGCAAGATGCTAATACTAATTCTCAGCAACCTTTAACAAGCATGAAGAATAATAAAGACAACGTTAAAAGCAAGTCTAAAATTACTCTTATTGAGAGCAGCAAAAATTGGCCACAAATCGTCAATAATATTAAAAATGCTATTAATGCGAAAGACTATTCAAATGCCAACTTTTTAATTCATACCTTAACCACTGAACAACAAACTGAATTATCCGAAATAAGGCTATATTGGTTACAAGCAACACAGGCCTTAATACAACAAAAATTGTTTACTCATGCCGAAGACTCTATTAATGCTTATTTAGCATATCAGGGGGACGATACCGACTTCCTGTATCAACAAGTTGATTTATATGGGCAACAACAACTGCCTTTACTTGCCATTAAACACGCTTATGAAGTGCAATATCATCTATTTAATAGAGCTGAAGTTCATGAGGCAGTTAACGTTGCAAGAGATCTTGTTCAACAACAAGTTGATGTGTTAATAATGAATAATCATTGGCTAGAACTGAGAAACTTGATTGAAGAAGTGCTTTTATTTGATGCCGAAAGCCTTAAGTTACAATGGGTGTTTGCTCGGGCACAATATCAACTAGGCGAATTTGAATATGCTCTTAATGCTGTTGAACCTCTGCTAAACCAACCTAATTATAAAATTAAAGCGCGCGCGTTATTAGCTGATATCGAAGCTGCATTAAGAAAACCGCAAAGCATTCCGTTAAGCCGACAGGGTGAACACTTTATAGTGCAGGCTCTGATGAACGATACATTTAATGTGTCGTTAATGTTAGATACTGGTGCCAGTATTTCGTTATTGTCTGAATCGGCATTTGACGAGTTAAGCCAATATTCAAATGTTATTTATATTAAAGACTTAAACCTAAATACAGCTGGAGGAACTGTAACCGCTAGTATTTATCAAGTAGCCGAATTTTCGATACAAGGTTATGTGGTTAACGATTTCATCTTCGCGGTAAGTCCTTCCTATGCTAATGATTATAATGATGGGTTATTAGGGATGAATTTTTTAAAAGCGTTTGATTTTCATATTGACCAAAATAACGGTTTATTAATTTTAAAGAATAAATAAACCACGATATAAAATATTATCTGTAAATACTGAAGTTGGCTTGATAATACCAGTGGCTGTCTTATAGCTTGCACCAATACACAATAGCTATTAATCTCCAGCTATCTGTCAAATTATTTAATGCTTAAATCCTATGTTTCCTTTATCTGTTCTTGATTTAGTCCCAGTAAAAATTGATAAAACACCTGCTGATGCTTTAGCCGAATCTTTGGAATTAGCCCAATATGCTGATACTTTAGGCTACTTGCGGTACTGGGTGGCAGAACATCATAATATGGTGGGTATAGCGAGTGCAGCCACGTCTGTTGTTATTGGTTATTTAGCTGCCGGTACTAAAAATATTAGAGTGGGTGCGGGCGGCATTATGCTGCCGAACCATTCGCCTTTAATTATTGCTGAACAGTTTGGTACGTTAGAGTCTTTATACCCTAATAGAATTGATCTTGGGTTAGGCAGAGCGCCTGGAACCGACCAATTAACATGGCAAGCTTTGCGGAGCGACCCAAGGGCTTCCGACCGATTTCCACAAGATGTGCAAGAGTTACAAGGATATTTTGGCCCACTAACAGCAGGGCAGGCCGTTCAAGCAGTGCCAGGAACTAACTTAAACGTACCCCTTTGGATGTTAGGCTCTAGCTTGTTTGGCGCACAATTGGCTGCAGAACTTGGTTTGCCTTATGCCTTTGCTTCACATTTTGCTCCAGCAGCATTAGAGCAAGCATTTGAACAATATCGACAGCTATTTAGTCCCTCAAGCCAATTAAAAAAACCTTACGCAATGGCGTGTGTTTCTGTGATTGTCGCCGATACCAATGAAGAGGCCGAATATATATTTACCAGCATGCAGCAACGATTTTTAGGAATGATTAGAAACCGTCGTGGAAAATTATTACCTCCCATCGAAAGTATTGAAGATTGTTGGAGCCCAATGGAAAAAGCACAAGTTGAAAGTATGTTAAGTTGTGCTTTTGTTGGAGACTCGACAACCGTGAAAGAGAAACTTCAAGACTTTATTAATAGAACGCAAGCAGATGAATTAATAGTAAATGCAGGTATTTTTAGTCAAAGCGCCAGACTACATTCTTATAAATTGTTAGCAGACATTGGTAAAGAACTTGTTCATGGATAAACGTGGGGAGAACAAAAACCTGATGTAATAAATCTAGTCAAATTGGTGCTGAATTGGCTGTATTATTTTGTCTAAAATATTAATGAGATAATCCATTTTAGGTGACATAGAAAATTAAACATCATCTGTAAAATTATAGAGAGTAATAGTTTCCTTAATCAGACATATTTTGTTACCTCTTTATAGAGCGGTAACTGAAGTAAACTGGCGACGATTCGGTCTATAATTATTCGAATGTCAGTTAAAAAGTAAAATAAATAAATCATAAAAGGATTAAGTTAGGATGAAAAAATTATTACTACCATTATTTATTGGGTGCAGTTTATCTGCTGGCTTAGTACAAGCCGATACATTTTCAGATAACATTAAAGTGGCAATGAATGCTGAAGTCCGTTCAGACAAAGATAAAGAGCGTGATAGAAACCGTCGTCCAGTAGAAACACTAAAATTTCTTGGTATTCAAGAAGATATGAAGGTGTTGGAGCTAATTCCTGGTGGTGGTTGGTATACAGCTTTGCTTGCACCTGCTTTGAAACATAAAGGTAAACTTTACTTAGGTATGGCAAACGATCGAATCAAAGAGGGTTTATTAAAACAAAAAGGTTTCAGTAAAGTTGAAACGGTAAGTAATGATTCAAAATGGGAACGTAACAAAGAAGAGAAACGTTATAATTTATTAAACATCGAATTTGATGTAAAAAATATTGATGCCGTTTTAACCTTTCGTAATTATCACAACCTATCACTTGCGACACGTACAACTTTAAATGTAGAAGCGTTAAAAGCACTTAAACCCGGTGGTATATACGGTATTGTTGATCATACTCGTCGCCATATGCAAAGTGAAAATGACGAAAATGGCCGTCGCATAGACCCAGTGTTAGTGATTAAAGAAGTTGAAGCAGCAGGTTTTGAATTTGTCGATTACTCAACTCTTCATTACAAAGCAGATGATGAATTACGTTATGAAGTAGGGCGTAAATCAGTAACAGGTAATTCCGACAGGTTTACGTTGTTATTCAAAAAGCCTATGAAGTAAAGAATCTATAAGAAAAGACCCTGTAAGAAAGTCGATTCAGGGTCTGCTTTCGCAACTGCATGTCTTTAATTCGGAGTGTCAGGGATATAGAGATAGATAGGCGGCAAGATATCAGTCACTGACATTATACATTGATGTAGTTTAATAGAACACATATAGGCTCAGACTAATCAATGCAGTTGTTCTAAATTTCTAAGTTATATATTACTAATAACCCATTTGATTCTAAAGACTTTTCTAGTAAGCTCAGATCTAATAAATAATTAAACATGGAAAAGTATAATGAATGAACAAGTAAAACTAGTTTTTAAAGAACATCCAACCATGTTGTTTACCTTTTGTTATTTCATTATCACCATTATTGGCGTTCTCTATAGCTATTTTTTCTACAAAGAATTTGATATCAACATTATCAAATTTGCAGACTTGAGTGACTTCTTATTAGCATCAATACTGGAGCCTAAATCATTACTTATATTCATGTCATTAATAGTTATCACTATTTTTTCCTACTGGTTTGATAATTCATTAAGAAAAAAATATAAACGCTATGGTAATTTTGTAGCGAATAAATTAAAAGCTAAATACACCGACCCCATTAGTTACGTTATAATTTTAGTGTTTTATACAACCTTTCTTGTTCAACATTTAGCAATAGATAATGCCAAAGAAGTAAAATCGGGTAATACTGATGATTTTATCGTTAGAATTTCAGATCCTGGGGAGCATAAAGTTGAGAAAACTTTAGCTTTATTAGGAAGTTCTAGTCGATATATCTATTTATATAATAATGAAAAATCTGAGGCACAAATTATCCCTGTAGAGAATGTTTCCTTTATGGTGAAGAAGATTGTGATCGCAGAAGACAACAATAAATAATCGTACTGGGTAATTAATTCACTGACTTTATCTAAATAGAGTACATGAAAATTGTCAATGTCGCGTAGATGTCGAGAATAAAGTGGTAGTTGATTGAATAGAAATATTACAGCACTTTCCAAACACATTAATGTTCTTTTATTTTTTAATTCATGCTTCTGAGCAGCCCCCCGCCTTTGCGAGTATAAGGTGATTTGAGTTTCGGAAAACACAAAGTTTTTATAAAGCTATGATGAATTTTGTTATTAAGTAGGGCGTAAATCAGTAATAGGTAATTCCGACAGGTTTACGTTGTATTTAAAAAGCCTATGAAGTAAAAACGTTAAAGCATTACACCTAATATATTAGGGGAGATTCACGGCTGTATTTATTATCTATAAAAAATACAGCCGTCACTATAGGCAATAAAATTCCAGTAGGTACTCAAGTTATATTTTCAAGCTATAACAGGTACCTTTAAATTTCTTCAATGTTATTGAACGAAAAAAGGTTATTGGAATTAATATTTACTGTTTTAAACGCCTTAATCCTAAAAATAACACTATCAATAAACCGTATATAGTACCTCCCGACGATTTACTTTTAGACGTTGGTTTACTTACTGTTAAATTAAAGTTTCCCTGCGCCTTAAGATCCCCTGTATCAGTTGCAATAACCTCAATATTATAACTACCCACAGTTGATGTTGAACCCGAAATGACACCTTGTGCAGAAATATTTATACCGCTAGGTAAATTTTCAACTGAAAATGTTAAGTTATCGTTTATATCGGCGTCAGTGAAATAACTACTGGCGTCGAAATTAAATGATGAATCAACGTTAAGGCTTTGTGCGGGTATATTGGAGCTCAAAAGAGGAGCATCATTCACATTATTGACAACAATAGTAAACGCTTCAAGTTTATCATTGTAGGCGTTATTGCTGGCTTGAATAACGATATCGCTGTACTCGCCAACATCGCTATTTTCTGGGGTGCCGATTAATGAACCTGTATTATCGTTAAAGTCAGTCCATGATGGTTGATTACTAATGGCAAAAACGATTGAATCAATATCCCCTAAGTAATTGACAGTTGGCTCAAAAATATAAGGTTGATCTTCCATTATTTCTAACTCTGGAAAACCTGAAATTTCTGGTGCAGAATTAGCAACTAAAGGATCACTATCAGCTCCATCAAAGATACCGTCACCATCGGTATCTTTATTATTCGGGTTAGTTCCAGCTAGCATTTCATTAATATTCGATAAACCATCTTCGTCTTTATCTTCTGCACTATCATTGACCAACGGATCTAATTGATGAGTCGTTTCATAATTATCAGGCATACCATCAGAATCAGTGTCAGCAACTAATGGATTAGTTAAATAAGTATGAACTTCGTCGCCATCACTTAAACTATCGCTATCAGTATCTGGATTATTTATATCTGTCCCATAAACGACTTCATCCGCATTAGTTAAACCATCATTATCACTGTCCATTCCTACTTTTGATAAGCGATAAACAAAGGTTGCGCCAGCTAAAGAGCCTGCAGCAGGTTGTATGACCTGAACGCTACTACTCCCATCTATAGCGTTTCGGTAAACTGAATTAACCGCGGTAACTAGATAATAACCATCACCATCGTTTATCATGCCAGATGGACGAAACACTGTTGCCAACTTTGATTGATAGGAACCGTTACTTTTGTTAAATATCAAGATAGAGTTGCTCTTTTCAGAGGAAACTAACATATCATTTTGATTAAAGAGAATACTTCTTGGCTGGTTTAAACCGCCTTCTCCTCGCTTTACCACTTCCGTCGCCTGTTTAGTTGTTAAATCAACTTTTACGATGTTGTCACTTTTCCATCCTGGTAAATATAGTGAACCATCCTCAATCACAATACCGACATCAATTCCGTCTAGTAGTGAATTATCCGCAGGCAAAATTGTATCGGTAATTTGCCATGTTTTTGTATCGATTTTAACCACATTATTTTGAGTAAAGCTCGTGGCATACATCATTCCTTGTTTATCTATCACCGCTGATATTGGGTTTGGTATATAATCGTTATCACTTCCAGGACCAAGTAATACAGAACCAGTAGTCAAGGTTTCTCGATCAAACTTTAACATTCGACCATTATTTTCACTGATAACTAAAACGTCGCCATCTGGCGCTTCAAGAATTCCTAACGGACCGTCTATTAAACCTTGGTTATCAAGATTTCTAATATACTCACCACTACAGCCATCATATATTTTTACGTTATTACGAGTCCAACTACTAACGAGTAATAATGAGTCACAATTTTCATCTCCTAAATTCTGTGCATAAGACAAATTTGGTAAAGAAATTAAACTCAATACTGCGACTTTTGATAGATATTTCATATTTAGGCTTCTCTAGGTTATGTGCATTCAATGTGTAACTAAAACATACATAAACCATTGATATAAAAGCCTTCGGATAAGTTCCTAATTTCCTCCACAATTTATCCTTTTATCGTTATACTGATCAATAATCAAGTTTTAGGTGTTTTTCATAACCATGCAACAATCAATTCGGCCCGCTATTGAGCAACCCTGTAAAATAGGTGATTGGCAATTTGACCCCACCAACGGTAGGCTAGAAAGTGTCGATAAATCCGTAAAATTACAACCGAGATTAAGCCTGTTACTTGCACTGTTTATTGCAAACGTTAATGAACTTTTGACGAGAGAACAATTAACAGAAATACTTTGGAAAGATAGAGTTGTTAATGAGGATGCATTATCAAGGTGCATTGCCGAACTTAGATCTGCTTTAAAAGACGATAGACAAAACCCAAAGTTTATCGAAACAATCCCTAAAAAAGGTTATCGTTTTATATACCAGTTAAAGGTTCCCGTTAAGCAATATAAAATACCTCTGTTTACCGTGATACCTTTAGTCATTGTTATTATTTCATTGTTTTTTTTCAATGGAACTGACATCCCCAAGCAAGATAAGGCGCTAAAACAGGGGCTCATTAATGCCAAACGTCTTACTATAGATGCCTTATTGGAACATACGCCTGAAATATCGCCGAATGGAAAAATGACGGCATTTACTTCTCGAAGCAATAAGCGACTCGTGGTTAAAGTTGTCGATAATGAAGGTAAGTTGTTACATACCATAACCGATGACGTTGAAAGCATGAAATCACCAACTTTTAGTGCTGATAGTAAATCATTAACTGTTGCTTCCGTATCAAAAGAAACACCTTGCACTATTTTTCATTATGATTTGCTCACAAAAAGTCGAATCAACATAGGTGAATGTGTATTGCCAAATCGTTCAGGTATTTTTAGTTGGTCTTCTGACGGTAATTTTTTGGCTTTTGTCGCGAAAGATCCTATTCGCAATGTTGCCGCGATATGGTTATATGACAGAGCTCAACAAACAAGAACGCAGTTAAGTGTTCCTAAAAATAATGGATATTTTGATACTCGCCCGAGATTCTCACCAAATAATAAGAAAGTTGCTTTTACGAGAGGAAGTCAATCTGTCAGAAATCTCGTTTCGGTTGACTTAAACAGCCCGAATACAGTTTTCCAGCTAACCGAACAGAAAAATTATATCTCCAGTTTCACATGGTTAAAAGACAGTGAACATCTATTATTTGATAGTGATAAACGCGGTGAGCGAAACTTATGGATGATTAACTCTTTGACTAAAAAAGAGACTTTGCTAGGCGCGCGCGATGCACAATTTCCGTCGCTAAGTCAGGACAACTCAATTTTGACCTTTCTGGATGTTCGTTATAAAGCTAATATTTGGTCAGTTAATTTATCTAACAATGAAGATAAATTATCACCACTGACTCGGTCAATAAAATATAATAATATGCCCAGTTTCTCTCCTGACGGTAGTCAGATCGCATTTACAAGTAATCGAAAAGGTAAAAGCGCGATTTGGCTCTATTCGTTAGTAACAAACAAGCAACGTAAACTGTTTAGTCTTGACGAAGAAAATTTGATATTACCCAGTTGGTCTCCTTCAGGTGATAAATTACTTGTTAGTTATAAGAATGCTACTGAATATGGCTGTTACCAATATGACATTATCAATCAACATTACGAATCTGTTGGTCAATTTGAAAAAGAATATTATTCATGTTTATACGGTGCCGATGGCGATATTTTTGCGATGACCAAAGAAGAGGATAAAGCCTCGCAAATTATTAAAATAAAGGATAAAAAAATAATTAAATATATGGCTATTGACGGCGTAAATAAGATGATGTTACTTAATGACAACGCATTAATATACTCCTCTAAGAACAAAAATGGCCTACATATGATGTCTCTTTCAGGAGAAGAATTAGGGATTGTTTTACCTAATTATACTTTTAATTTGTATGACCATTGGTCAGCTTATGATGGAAAAATTTATTACCCTAAGTTAGAAGGTAGAAGAGGTATATGGCGTTATCATGTTAATTCAGGTGAAGATACATTTGTGAGTAAACATCTGCCATCTGCAATAGGAAATACACTAGCAATTTCACCTGATCAGAGCATGTTACTCATCTGTCGAACAGATAATGTAGATTCTGATATTTTTATCAGTACATTAACATACGAATAATCGTTAATATTTAAGGTTAGAACATTATAAAGTGAGACTTAACTTATCAGCCTTAGAAGTCAGACAGGCTTGTTTGAGATAACTTAAATCCTTTCAGGGAATATTACTTTGTTATCGAGCGCTTTGTTTAATTGGTTTTGTTTATTTTTCAGGATAATTAACGCTTGCTCTTGGCTAACATTAACAAAGATGACGTTATCATCAGGGGCTAACTGCGCCAACTTGACTAAGTCTGCACTGATAACGACGGCGATCCTTGGATACCCCCCAATAGTTTGACCGTCAACAGACGAAATAATAGGTAAACCTGACGGTGGTATTTGAATACTGCCTTGAATTAAGCCACTAGACGTAATATTCACAGGACGATGGAAACTTATTGGCTCACCTTCTAATCTCAATCCCATTCTGTTTGAATTTGGATTAACGCTGAATGTTTGCTGATAAAAGCTCTCTTTTTGCGCGGCATTAAATAATGAGCTTTCAGGCGCTGATACACAACGAACAAAGCAATTATGGCCTGAATTAAGGTCATTTTTATGATCAACAATTTTTAATATCGGTTGAGGTTTTATGTCTGGGGAATTAACTGAAAAGTGAGTGTTATCTTTAATTACTTTACCATTAATACCGCCATAACCTGCGGTTAAATGTGTTGCTTTGCTGCCTAATACATTCTGTAGTACTTTGTTCTCAAATAACAAGTCGCCAGAGAAAGCCATATAAGCTCTAGCACCCTGTAATCGTTTGCCAAAGTTGAGTGTGTCTCCAGGTTTTACATGGATTGTTTGATTGCTAGAAACGGGTAAGTTGTTTAACGTTAACTCAAATGTGGCACCAGTTATAGAAATGTGTAAGCTTTGATAAAACTCAATGGTTGGGCCAATCAAGGTAAATTCAAATAATGTCGACGTTTTTACTTTTCCAACCAAGCAGTTAGCCATAGCCATTGCAGTGGTATCCATGGCTCCACTTGTTGATACACCTTGATGCATTAAGCCGTGACGCCCACCGTCTTGAATGCTCGTTTGTAGCCCTGCTTTAATGAAGTGAATAGCCATTATCTCACCTGCTCTGATCGTTCATTAAAGTCAGCCAAAGAAATTTCAACAAATTTTATCTTATCAAGCGGTGCTGCAATGAAAGGTTTTTCTGTTCCTACTGCAAATAGATTTAAGGGGGTTTGGCCGATGATATGCCAACCACCCGGGCTAGCAACAGGATAAATGCCAGTTTGATCTCCTCCAATGCCTACAGAGCCAGGAGCTATTCTCAATTTTGGTACCTGTTTACGTGGACAATATAATTCAGACATTAAGCCGCCTAAATAAAGAAATCCGGGTAAAAAGCCTAACATATGAACGAGATATTCAGGTTGGGTATGTTTAGCGATAACGTCTTGAGGCTTAATGCCAGCATAGCTAGCTATATAATCAAGATCTGGAGCCAACGATTGATGATAACAAACAGGTATTTCAATTAAAGAAGGCTGATAAACGTAACCGGTTAAATCTTCCTGCAAAAGTTCTTCAAGTAACTTTGATATAGACTGAGCCGAAACTTTAAGCGGATTAAAACAAATTGTCAGGCTTTTATAAGCTGGAATTAATTCATATAACGCAGATATCTCGGTAAAGCGACGCTTAAGTAAAAAGGATAATTGCATGATCACTTTAGTTAATTGTTCACTCGCGGGTAAATCAAACAATAAGGTGATCGCGCTATCGCCATTTTCAACGATACGATAGCTATT
>Ga0209825_1000808_pt1 | contig 17916 bp, 10 predicted proteins | sample EN8Hudsemesocosm_FD_184631 | JGI IMG/M metagenome (GOLD analysis project Ga0209825, IMG submission 184631) | Methane-oxidizing microbial communities from mesocosms in the Hudson Canyon - EN8B Hudson Canyon (SPAdes) (version 2) | ecosystem: Environmental > Aquatic > Marine > Cold seeps | place...
GAAAAACTAATTCACTGTGTAAATCAGGTTCCTCGTAACGCCATTCGTCTTTATTAATGACATTCAACCAAAGCTTTTGCCACAATGTTGCGCCTGCTCGCTGAGGCAAAACTAACGAAGTTAATGGGCCGCCCCCCCGCAAACCGGTTCTATGCCCAGAACCACCAGCAGGCGCATTGGTTTGCAAGGTAAATAATGCAATGATTGCCATCTCAAGCGACAATACCTCACCAATACCACGTTTAATAAAATGATCGGTGTTTAATTTTAGACCGTTTGCTCCTGGCGCCTCAATCAACAAACCTGCTACGGTTGTTGGTTTAACAGAATCCAGAGAATCAAAGTCCTGCATGAACAAGCCCCCCTCACCAGTTACATTGAATGCATGAGCGGCTGTGTTAAAAGCTTTTTGTAGCACAGCGTCATCCGGCGCTTGCTCATAAAACTCATGCCAATCATATTTGTCTTGCGGTGAAAATACGGTCTGTAATAAACCTATTGCGAATTGATACGCGGCCCCCTGAAAGTCAGCGCGTGGTAAAGAAAAATCCACAACGTTTGGGTCACATATAGCCGTCATTGGCAGAACCTGCTCCGTTCCATCTTGTAAACGGAACGGCAACCAAGGACTTTGAACTAAGTTCATAACACCTCCTGCTTTTGTTGCTCACAAAAACCTGTTGTTGAATGATAAGTAAAATTTAAATCCTGCTCTGGCAACCAACATTGCATGTATTTGATTTGTGGGTATTGCCTTTCCATTACTAATTTTTCTTGCTGTAAATGTGTGGGTAGTGGTACTAACTTATCGGCATATTTATTTTTAGAAAGTTTTACTGTACTAAGCTGAACGCCGAACTTCTGGGCATCCACCCAAGGTGTTAGCTGGCCTGATTTGGTTTGCCTCAATAACAATATTTCCACCGTTTCTATGTCACTATAGCGTGTACTAATATCGCTTGTGTCGTCATACCATGCAGTTGCACTCCGATCGCAATAGCCATACTCATCCCACTTCAATAATTGTGATTTGGCTTTTGCAGCTTTACTTCGCTCTTCGCCTATTAGCTCATTTTCCTGATACTTTAACGCTTCTGGAATCTGTTCATAAGCATCATCGCTATACACCGCCTCGATTAATTGCCGCGCTTCGTTCGGCATACGAATCGCTCCCAATTTTAGTAACTCTCGCATCCCCAACCATAATCGCCCCGGTGAACGGTACACATACTGTGTATTTCGAAAACCGACACTCAGCCAATCCGATTTAGGGCGATCAGCCCACTCTGGCCCATGCACCCATAGTTGCGGTGCTGCGCGCGTATCAACGATGTCCTGCTGATAAGCACCATTCATATCTCGTGTATGACGATGCAAACGACCAGCCCTTTGAATAAGGTCATCTATGGGACAAATATCGGAGATCATTACATCAGCATCAGCGTCTAAACTTTCTTGAAATACTTGTGTTGCAATCAACACCTTGCCTGCGCGAATCGCCGCACAACTAGTTTTACCAAAAATAGCCAACACGCGATTCTCTATATCTTTTCTATCTTGCAGCACAAAACGGCTATGAAAGAGCAGGCAGTCTTCGGAATTTTTCAGCTGACGTTGAATTAACTGGTAAGCCTTTAATGCATCGTCAACAGAATTCCTAATCCACACCACGCATAACCCTTGGTCAGCAGCTGTCAACACCTTATCGATACAAGCCTCTTCATTGTTCAGAACACTAACAATCACATCCCGACTGACATCTACCCGACTATCTAACTGAGTCTCTAAAAGGGGATTTTCAGGATTGAGTGATACCTTGGTTGCTAATGGAAAGCCTGTTTTTTGTAAAGAGTGCTGCGGCAGACCACCCGCACCATGCCAAATGGAAATTAAGCGCTGCCGCTGTTTTTGCGACAAAGTAGCGGTAAGTAAAATGACACAACCACCCTGATGTAGATGCAACGCCAATAAACTTTCGAGTAATTCAAACATAAATTCGTCGGCAGCATGTACCTCATCAAATATCAATACTTTTCGATTTAAACCAAGCAATCGAAGTGATTGATGACGACGAGGCAGTACAGCCAATAGTGCCTGATCGATGGTTCCCACCCCTACAGGAGCCAATAATGCTTTTTTACGGGAGTCGGCCAACCATTGATTGCATTGAGCCGTAGCTGTTGCATCCGACGCGTCATAATTAGTGTCTGTTGAATTGGATGCCAGAACAGCTTCCCGGAATAAGTCATTCATTTCACGAGCCCCGTGCGCCAATACAATACTTGGTAATTTATTGCCACGAGATAACATCTGCTGGTATTGCTTGGCTACACGTCTAAACATCGCATTCGAGGTTGCCATTGTTGGTAAGCCAAAATAAAACCCATCGGCTGTACCAGCTTCCATTAGCCGATGAGTTAATGCCAGTGCCGCCTCTGTTTTTCCCGCACCAGTAACATCCTCCAAGATAAATAGCTGGGGAGAATCATCCACAACCACAGTTTCTGCCCATTGCTGCAAGGGTGTTGGCTCAAACCCATAATGCTCCTTAATAGACTTAAACGGCTGCACTATTGGGGCACTATTTAGATCCGTGGCAGCTACTGCAGACACGGCTGTTTTTTTAGTCAATTTCCAATAATCTGTTAATAGCATGGGTTCAGACCGATATATAAAATGACTATTATCTGAGCCTATCCAATCTGCCAGAACGGCTATACCTGCAATCTGCCAACTCACTTGCTCTAAACGACGCCTCCAACTTTTCGACTTAAGTTTTTCAATAGGAAACTCTGGTTTAAATAATTCAAACACATCTACCGAAAACAACTGTGCAGCTTCAATATTATGAGGTTCTGTAAAAGACTTGATTGATCTAGGGGAGTTTGAATCTATTGGTTGTCCGTGATGACCCAACATACATTCCATTAACACCATGACGGTGTCAAATATAGCCCCCTGCTCACGTGTCGATAGGTCATCTACATCCAATAGTTTTGCCAAACAATTTTCTTTTATATCATTCCAGAAAAACAAGCCCATGCGATCATGACGAAACGATCGCCCATCATATTCTTTACGACATGTTGGCATTAATAATTCAGTTGAACTGTGCGGGTAAAGCTTCTGAAAAGCAGATGCAAACTTGCCTAAATCATGTAATGACAGCGCAAATGAAACTATATTATGTAACTGTAATGGTGTCACCTCTAAGAATTTTGCTAAATCTTTAGTTAGCGGTTTTTCAGGCGCTAGAAGCTCAGCTCCCACCGCCGCCACATCCAAACAATGAAAAGGCAGCAGGTGATAATCAGCGCCATCTTTTTCTGGTCCATTCTTGGCTTTACCCCAATATTTAAAATAACTCTTTTCCATAAAGTATTATTCTCTTTATTATCCCTGCTTCGTTATAGTCAAACCAATCTACCCCACCCTTCAAACTCTCTCAACACTGTACATTTGCACATGTACAGAAACTGGTCAGATCATTCGGTAGGGGCTAAGTGCTTCCCAGCAGTCGCTATCGACAATAATTTGCTGGCCTTCAGGTTTATGGTGATAGCTGTCTACCCTTAAGCGCTGTAATAGGTATTTTACTTGTGCCGCTCGACAAGGAATGTTTAGTTTGCCATTGGTCATCATGTAATCGAGTTCAATACAGTGCTTTTTGATCGCACTTAACCTTGAGTCGGGAATGAGCGTAACAGTTACCCAGTTATTCCACTCTGCATCTTGCGCTTGGGTGAATTGTGCTTGGCCTTCAAATTCAGGGTTGGCGCTAAACCTTGATAGTACAAAGTCTCTATGTTGTTGATTTTTCTCGCAATAGGCTCTGACATGCCAACGTATTCCGTCATTTACGAGTGTATGAGGACTGATAATTCGCCCTTCCTTATCGCCACTTGAGAGAGATAGATATTCAATATCTAAACGGAGTTTTTGCCGACAGGCCTGAATGATTTGCCGTACTAGTTGCGGGTTAATATTACGTATGGGTGGGTTAAGTAATTCTAAATATTGATGGCTTGCGCTTTCACCAAAGAAGCTGAGGTATTCTTCTAATGTGCCTTGCGTAAATTTTGGTTTGAAATGTATTGATGGTTGATGCTGTTTTGCTTTGGGGTCATAGTCACATAGATTGTTAGGGTAAATTTCCCGGTATTGATTGATCCATTTTTGGGCAGTAGTGCGTGAGCCGATTGAAAAATAGTCTTTCAATTTGCTGCTTGTTAGCTCACCCTCCCATTGCAATACAATTTCAATAAATTGATATTTTCTTTTTTCATCTGTAGTGATCAAGTTATTTACTCATCCCTTGTAGGTCTTGAGGTCAGCCCCTACATTTGACACATTTATTAAAACTTAAAAAGTATTCGTTCTTTTTATTAGACTTAATAATTTTAATATCTACTAACCCAGAGCCACTCTACTTAAAGAAACTATAACAGAGCCTCAAACATATACATCCAAAACAAGGTAAGAAATGCGAACTATCGGATGGGCTAATTAAGTTAACATCACCGATATACAGAACATATCCTTTAAACCACTAAGCAGCTAAACTTGGAATCGACCCAATAGTCTAAAGGCGGCTAACACTCTGTTTACCCATACCGCGATGTAAGGTTTGTTTTGAAAGCGAGGAAGATTTTGCCTCGACCCGGATACAGGTGACGTCATCTGGTCTAAGACAATGACAAACGTATTGATTTCACTCAGTCACCAAACTCTAACTTCATGATTCAAATACGCACTCAAAGTCTTTGTAGATCGATACAAGCGACTTACCGCAATCATATTCATACTAGCTCAAGTTTTTTTAAAACATTTTCACAAGTTATTGAGAGCGAGTGTGCACAACCCTAACAATATTTTTAACGAAGATGTTGTTAATCACAAAAGGTGATAGCAACTCACATCTACGCGGTTTACGATCTCATGCTCGGCCATTTTCGGGCAGCTGAAAATACCTTATCAGAGCGATCCAGTAGGGATCATCAAGAAGCATTCAACCGGCAAAGGCAATGCTGATAAGCAAATGATAATTCAGGCAGCTAGGAACAAATGAAGACTCTTTCACCCTCTTCACACCAAGTAAAATCTACCCTTTTACATTCTCTTGGCAGAATTTAAAGGCTCATCAAATACTTCATCTAAAATTTTCACTAAATCTGGAGGCATTTTAGTCATTCCGAACCTCTCTTCTCGGTACCAATCGTTGAAGTCTAGGTTCATGATCTCTACCGGATTCTCAAAATAATACCCCTTAACGGGTTTATCAGATTCGATAGCATTTTTGAATTCAAATCCGCCAGACCATTTCGCTGACCCAGGCTGTTTATGTACGACGCTCGACCGAAATTTATACCCCAAACGATAAATCGTTTTACTTTTTTCCTTCGTGACTTCGATTACGTATATAAAATTGTCTTGAGCCGCGGCATTAGCTTCCGCTTTTTTATTTGTTAAAGAGTATGGATTTTTTATGATAATGCTAAGGTGCGAGACCAAAGGCCCCATTTCTCCTGCTACATGCTTTACCGCGAACGATTTCAATTTATTACCTACTTTTATTTTTAGTATTTATATTCCCTGTGCAATATAATATCACTTGGACGAAATACACCAATAAATTTCAGCATAAAAGAAAAATACGTCCTTTCACACCGCACAAACAGACTGTGACAGTTATGTGTCATTTGTATATGATCAACTGTGATTCAATGTGATAATTAGAGCATAGCCATCACAATTAATTACTTTAAAATCAATAGGTTAATAAATTACTTTCATCACTCATAATGATGGGGTCCCTAGTTCGAATCTAGGTGTAGCCACCATAATTCTTAATAAATACGGTCAGTTAGACTTCACGTCAGCTGGCTGTTTTTATTTGCACCTCTACTTAAGCCCTACAGACTCAGATTCTCGCACCAATAAGTTGATATTTGCACAATAACGCTTTAATTTTCTAAAGCTGACCGTATCCCTAGAAGTCATGAACCTCCCACAAGCTAATTTGTGCCTCCAATCTGATCTACGTTATATCCTTGGGTAAAGTACCCAGGAAAAATTAAGGGTGCACGCTGCATCGGCAGAGTTACCTTAGCCATGGAAATACTTTTTAGTAAATATGGTCCTGGTTCACCCGTATCTCGGATCATAAGGCCGTCAAATACAAGTGGGACCCAATGAAATCCGGGCGACAACGTCCCTGAATACTGCGTTACGCCAATAGGGTCATTAGTACTACTATAGAGAGATGCCTGAAAATAGTAACGATGCTCAGCGACCACCTCTACCTGCACCTCAATAATCAGGTTTTTTTCAGCATCGATAAGTTCTTTAAAATCACCGGTCAGCGCTAGATCTGGTTGCGATAAGATAAATGTAACTGCATCAACAATATCACTTGCCTGATTAACGACTAACACCTTATAAACTCCAGAAGACATCGACTGCCCATTAGATTGTGCTAACGTTAGCTTGTACTCGTATACCCCATCTTGATTTAAGTCGGCAAAAGTAAATTGCTGCATATTTTCAGATTCGCTGTATAGCAATTGTCCGACGAAATCCGTCCGAATAGGCACGCCTCTAGCATCCTTAAGAGATGCATAGATGACTACTTGGTCTCCATGTAAATAGTATTTTTTATCCGTCCATAGACTAAGCGATGCCTCTCCACTTTCACTCTCTACCGTTCTTATATCTAGCTCATACCGTCTTTCAGTTGGATCTTGCTCAATTGTTGGTATTTTCTGATTGAACGGCTGATATCGATTTTGCTTGTCATGATCTTTTAACAAGGCCTCATGAAAAGAATTTTTTTCATCTGAAGCTTTGATATGCTCAACATAACTTGGTGGGCTCGAGGTACTATTTTCAGCAATAGTCACTGAGTTTTCTGAAAATATTTTTTCATGTCTAACCTTAGCCGTCTGTACATAACCTTGTGCTGGCGTAGGAATAATTTTTGAGGTTATTTCTTTCTTATTAGCTGGACTACTTTGCACCACGGGGTCGAAAACATAACCTACAAGGACAAAAGTTAAAACAATAACGCTGAGACCAGCAAGTAGCGTGTTTCTTTTATTAGACATTCTATTACTAAACATAATATTTAGACCATAGAAAAACTACGGTCACCTATTAAAAGTTGTAAAAAGAGGACAGCACCAATACAACTTAGTAAAGTACTATCCCCATGATGCTGTTACTGGCACTGCGTATCAAGCTACCGATTGGTCATCGGTTCCGTTTACTTCAATAACAGGCCTAAGGCCTGAAAAATCACCGATTTTTGTGCCTTAAAATGTTACTTTCCATTTCTCCCAACTTCCAACCGAGTTACGATTTGCATTTGCACTACCATTACTTTCTGCAACAAGGTATTTACTGTGCACGCTCTTCAAAGAGATGCTATCACCGCTAGCCAAACAGCCACTACCATCAGAATGGTTAACTAACGTGAGTTGTTCCCATGACCCAACGACACTTGCCTTTGCATCCAAGTCCCCTCCAGAAGTCGCTCTTAAATAGTGGTTACCTTGTGTACTAACCGCTACCGTTGCGCCATTAGTAATACACGCTCCGGATGACAATAACTTCACATTAAAGGTTTCCCAAGACCCAATGGCAGAACGGTTCGCATTCACGTTGCCGCCGCCATTTCCTTCTGCTACCAGATATTTATTATGTGCTGACTTAAATGCCACATTGTTTACGCTATGCGTAACCGTGCTTATAGCCGTACAACTACTAATTCTTGACGCCATATTGCCACTACCGCAATCTAAACCATTAGTAATTGATTTATTACTGGGATCCCCTTTACCGCCGTTGCGCTCAGAATCATGATCTTCATCTAAGCTAAAGGCATTATAAGTACGCGGTGTACCTTTGTTGCTGTCATTACAGTCATACGTCGCACTACCATAAGGAATACCAAGAATGTCTTTATATGTTTTTAGGTCATTCCAAAGGTTACGTGTTGCCGAACCAGAACAACTCATTTGCGATGCTAAATTTATATAACCATCGTCGTCACCACCGAGCAATAATGAAGATGCCGAAGCAATGCCCGGGAATGTTGACCAGCCACCCAATACAAAGATTGGAGCACCTAAATTGGTACCAATTTGATTGCGAACTGTGTACGAATCTGTTGTTTGCTGCCACTTAACTGAATCGTTACACCCACCAAAGGCAAGCTCACCCACCAAGTACTCAATCCAGCTACCATTACAAATGCGGTCGGCTCCTTCGGTACCCGTGATGGACCCCCCCATACTGAATATCGCTTCGATATTTTCCATGGCTGAGTCAAAGTCAACGCTCACTGCATTGCCTGACGAATTATATGCCGTGTTATAACTGGGCGAACCAGTAATTGCATTCCCCGAGATATACATCATTTCAGGGCCACCTTGGCTATGAGCAATAACAAAGAAGGTATCATCTGCTGCACATTGAGTGCCTGACTCCGCATGCGTATAACCATCACCCCCACCCGTCTTGATCGACGTTATTTGGCGTGAAATTTCACCCGCAGCCTCATCTCTCCAATATTCATAACCCGCCTCATCTGATGATTTGTAATACGTTAGCCCGTAGTTATCACCCGTTTTCAGCAAGTCATCCATGAAGTTATCGCCGTTGTACTCACTGAAGTTATTATTGCTCCAGTAGTTCTGAGCCTCGGAGGAAGAACTAACACCATGGCCGTGAACCATAATAAAGCATTTATCTGCCATCGCTTGGTTCGCACCAAGCAGCAGTGAGAGAGATAAGGCACACAAACTTAGTAAGCCTTTTTTCGTTTGTTTTTTGGGTTTAGTAAATTTTTTTAGAGTAGTCATCATCAAACCTATTTGTTTGTTTAATTTTATTTTTATTTTGCGTCCTGCGACGAAGTACTATTGCCACTTCATTGACCGATAAACGTAAGACTCATTTTGGCCGTCCTGACTGAACCAAGTTATTATTGAGACCCTCACCTTATTTCACCATGACTATTCCCGTCACTGACGAGACATTTCAAGCCATATGCTTTTTGTTGTGAGTTAAGTACTTTTAATCTTGTAAGTCTTTAAATTGGTTAGGCGCAACACCCACCCACTTTTTAAATGCACGACTAAAGGAGGAAGCATCCTGATAGCCAAGTTGTTCGGCCAATTGCTCTAAAGGAATGTCATGATCTTGTATTTGCTGAATAGCTCTTTTTTTACGCTCTTCTTCTAATATGCTTTTATATGAAATATTGCGAGCCTTTAACTGACGGCTCAAGGTTCTAGGCGACATACAAAGCTGATCGGCCAAGGTTTCCAGAGATAATTTAAATAATTTATTTTTTCGAATAAGCATTTTAACTCTTTGTTTGATATCGGTTTCATTCTCGATACTACATACTTTGTCCTGGCAAATTTCATCATTAATCTTTGCTGTCTGTTTATCTGCAAAAACAAAAGGCTTATTCAGTACATCAAGCGGAACCAAAACCCGGTTCTCTTTACAGGAAAAACGGACTTCACCGCCAAAAAAATCGTTGTAGCGTTTAGCGGAACTTGGGTGCTCATAACTAAACTCATAGGTAAGCTCCATCTTTTGACTACCAAGACAGAACCTGCCAATTGAATAAATCGCAGCAAACGTATATTCAATAAAAAAAGGCAGGGAATTATTTAGACGGTAAGCCGGATGGACTGTAAAAACAGCTTGATCCTCGAACACCTCAAAGTTTAGCTGGAAAAGAAGTGTCAGTAATGACTGATAATCTCTTAGCAAATACATCGCCTGCATTGCATTTTCACTACTCATGATACGACAAGCGAGCAAGCCATCATGGTTGACATAAAACTGCTCACCTAAGCTCAAACCGAAGCATGGGTCAGGCGAGAGTATGTAAGCATTATCAATCAGCTTCAGATATTGGTCATAGCCTACCGATAAGTCAAAAAGCGTTAGGTCCCTTAAATGGATATCTGTTCCATCAAGCAGTTCCTCTAACGCCACGCCTTCAGCAGCAAGCAACTTGATAAGGGGTTTCACTTTCCCTATAGATATCGTTAACTGTTCGTATTTTGACTCTACTTTCCCTGTAGTCGAAATTGCAGTACTAGGCTTAAGTTTCACAAGAGACATAATAGTGGCAACTCCAAGAAACGAGTTTATATACAATGTTAAGTTGTATTTGATCTATCCAATAGTAAAAAGCCCCGTTTATTAAAACCAGCCATTTAAAGACAAAAGACAGGCCAAAAAGGACAAAGGAGCAATACTGCCAAGCACCACACAAAATAAATTGACGGTAGACGCTCAGTTCCAGACTGACGCATAACAGGATAAGGTGGGCATTCGTTAGCCTTAACTAAGGCGTCAGAATCACCTTGCCGATATTTCGCCGTTGTTCAATATACTGGTGCGCTTGCGCTGCTTCAGAAAATGAAAAGGTCGTATCGACATGTGGATTAATCCAACCTTCTGCATGGCCTTTTAATAATGCTTGCATCCAAACATTAATCTTTTTGTGCTCGTGCCATAGGTGTCCCATGTTCACACCGAAGACCCCTTTATTCTGATCCATCAAACCGAAGGGATGATAAAAAGGTGTTTGTGCGACCATTTTTAGTAATTTTAATTTGCCTTTAAACCCTGATTCAGCCACGGAAGAAATCCCAAATATCCCCAGGCGCCCGGTATTACTAAGGGCACGGTAACTATTCTTTAAATTCTTACCACCAAGCGGGTCAGTAATTAAATCGACCCCTCGGTCTTCTGTTAGCGCCAATAGTTCTTTATTCCAATCTTGAGTTCGATAATCAATAGCATGATTCAAGCCTTTTGCTTTCAGAAATTCATGTTTTCCGGCACTTGCGGTTCCAAAAGTAGTTGCACCAATTTTATTTGCAATTTCGAGTGCAGCCAAGCCTACTCCGCCTCCCACATTATGGATCAAGATTGTTTCATAGGAATGCAAACTCCCCATTGCTACGAGCAGCTGGTACGCGGTTAAATAATTCACAGGAATGGCCGCAGCGGCTTCAAACGACAAGGACCCAGGTTTTTCAAATACTTGATGCAAAGGCACGACTACTTGCTCCGCCTGACCACCAAATCGAGTTAGGGCAAACACCTCTTTGCCTTGCCATTCTTGGTCAATATTTGAGCCTATTTCATCAATAATACCCGACACTTCATAACCGACAGTACAAGGAAACTTAGGTGCATCTGGGTATAGGCCTTGTCTCGCCATAATATCTGCAAAATTTAGCCCTGCTGCTTTAACAGCAATACGTACTTCATTTTCACCCGGTACAAGATCTGCACAGTCCTGAAGCTGTAACACCTTGGGTTCACCCGCTTTGGTAATCACAATTTTTTTCATAGAAAACTCTCTCTTATTATTAGCTGTTGATACTCAAAATTAGCGTTCATGGTGTTCGCATGATTCAAATTTGGTCGCCAAAATACTTAAATTAGTTTGAAGACAACTAGAGACTAAATTGTGGCGGCGCTTGAAATCGATACCCCGCACTCTCAAGTAACTTCCCAAAGCGAATCAATTGCTTTTCCGAGTAATGAGGGCCGGCAAAAGATAAACCTATTGGTAAACCTTCATTATTCAACCCTGTCGGCACGGTGAGAACAGGCAATCGCGTCACGTTGTAAGGCATAACGAAACTAAAGCAATAGTCGCTATAGTGAAGCGTATCGCCATCGATTGGAATAGGTTTATGTTTCTGGTTATGCTCGAATGCCGGTCCTGCTGATGTCGGACTGAGCAAAAAATCGTAATCTTCAAAAAGTTTGGTGAGCTCGGCCGTTAGCTCTTGCTGCTCCAATTGAGCTGATGAGAATTGTTTGAAATTCAAACTTAAGCCTTGATGCAGCTCACGCCTAGCTTCTATCTTAGACCCGCTCAAATCTCGCTGAAACTTCAATTTGAGTAACTGCCGCATTGGCCAACTAAAATCTTGGCCAATGACAAAACCGAATATTTTTGCCCACAGTTTCATAATTCGATCTAAGAGTTGTTGGTCTATTTTAATTTTCTCTACTTTAGCACCCGCACGTTCTAAGCTTGAAACCATTCCCTCTAAGGCTTTTTTTGTATCCGTACTACAGTGAATACCCAGTATTTCATCAAACCACCCGATACGAAAATCACTTAGTTTTTTGTGTTCTGGAAATTCTCTATCTATTGGCAAATACCGTAAATAATCCCACCTTGGTGCATAACAAATATTGTAAGCAAGCTCTATGTCGGCCATGGTTCTCGCTAATGGGCCGGTACTGTTCATGTCCAAGTAGCCAACATTTCTGTCCGGCAATGGTGGGACATGACCATCAGTAGGATGACCATTTTGCGTTGGCTTCAATCCAAACAAGCCACAATAATGGGCGGGGTTGCGTATAGATCCCGCGATATCACTGCCAATTTCGAAGGTTGTCATACCCGTCGCAACCGCTGCGGCACCACCTCCAGTACTACCGCCTGTTGACAGAGTAAGATCATACGGATTATTAGCTGTCGGAAATAATGGACCAAAGGTTTGCGAATCAGCGAGTAAGGTAGGCACATTGGTTTTGCCTAATAAAATGGCACCTGCATCTTTAAGCCTAGAAACTAAAATTGAGTCCTCAGTGGGTCGGTAGTTTTTTAAAGGCGGGTAATTTACCGTCGTTTTGAAGCCTTTTACATTAAAACATTCCTTAACCGTCACAGGCACTCCATGAAGAGGGCCAAGAGATTGACCATTCAACCTGAGTTGATCTAATTCCCTTGCCCTAAAGAGACTATGTTCCTGATCTTGAGCAACGATGGCATTTATCGTTGGGTTAAGCTGGTTTATTCTTGCCAGATAGGATTTCGTGAGTTCTTCTGCACTCACAACACCCGATTCGATGTTACAAGCGTGTTGTGTCGCGCTGGTATAGATCACGTTATTAACCTCTATGGTTTAAATCTTCTCTCAGGAGTAACTGAAAACTATCCTAAAACCATTTATTGATACATACTTTGCATTAAGAGACAGCTTATTGATCAAAAAAGCCAAAATATAATTAATTCATTAAACTGGAAATATAATGAGAACTACATCTTCTTGGTGGTTGCTGAACATGGCCGAATATCTTCGCCGCTTGAAGCTCCCCGTTAAATCCTTATTTGATGAAGCGGGAATTTCTTTTCAGTCGCTCATGTATTTCAATACCCGATACCCACAGGATGGGGTGACGAAACTCTGGGAGCTAGTAGAACAACGTACTAAAAACGAAGAAATTGGCTTTTTGATTGGCCGACAAATTAATGTATCCGGTTTTCCTGTTCTTGGGTTTTCACTGATTTCCGCTGTCGACTTGAGGGATGGCTTTGATCGTTTCTTACGTTACCAGCGCGTCATTGGAGAAAGTGCCAATATTAAGCTGACACTCAAGGGAGAAGAAGCTCATCTTACCTTCAACTTTTTTGGTGATGACATGCCTATTAGTCAGCATACCAATGACATGGCTATAGCTGCGACCGTTTCTATGATTCGGCTACTTGCTGGCGATGATTGGCAACCCAAAGAAGTGCATTTTGTTAGATCAAAACCCAAAAATGAGGGTGGTTTTGTTGAGTTCTTTAGGTGCCCTATTTCCTTCGAGCGCAATCTGAATAGTATTGTAATAGCAGCAACGGACTTTGCACCAGGCCAGTATGAAGAGAGTCACTTTGATACGATTTTACTCGCAGCGGAATCAAAAGATAGTAAACAGCCAATATCTGATTTAGTGACTATGTATCTTCAACAACATATTCAAAACCATACACTAAACCGTAACAAAGTAGCTGGCGCACTGAATCTGAGCCCGAGATCACTACAGAGAAGACTGGCAACGGAAGACACGACCTACCAAACCTTAATTAACCAAGTTAGAGAAGAAAAATCTAGGGAGTACTTATCGGTTCCAAATTTATCCATCACAGAAATTGCTTTCTTATGCGGCTTTTCAGACCCGACAACCTTTAACCGTGCATTTAAAGGCTGGTTAGGGATTTCCCCCGGAGAATACCGACAGCAATTAGAGAACGAAAAAGACCGCGCTCTAATATGAGAAATCCGTGGAACAGTGAGTCATACCAAATTAAGAAGAATTTGTACTGAAACGTTCAACCTCAGGTGGCCAAAATAGAACTTAATCAAATTGAATCAAAATCACCTGCGTGACATTTGCAGGGTGCCGTTGCTGGCAGTTACGGCCTGTTGCAGATAGTTTGTACGATCAGCGCTCACCGTTACTAATAAAATCCAACACTTAGAAGCAACTATCTAACTCATAATGATGAGATCCCTAGTTCGAATCTAGGTGTAGCCTCCATAATTTAAAAGGCTAGTAGGCTAATACCTTCTAGCCTTTTTTATGCAAAATACTTTTCCGCAAAAAAGCACGTCCTCGCAGTTTCAAATACCAAACAATTACAGAAGAAACTTACCGTATTGGCTATGACTTATATTTAGCAATACTAACGGCATAACGAATCTGCTCCCATTCAAATTGCCCACTACCACTTTCAAAAATAAGTTTAATCTTTTCAGGCTTACCAAGTTGCATCCATAACTGCTGTATCGCGTTAATTTGAGTATCTGAAATCATCTGCGAGATATCAACACTCTCACCGTGAAAGGCGAGTCGAAACAAGTGCGCCTGAATAGTGGTGGGCTTAAGGTTTCTCTCTTTGGATATTTCCTTAATTGACAGGCCATTTTTATATAACTCAAAAGTTCCCTTTTGAGTATCACCAACTTTAGGCATCGAAAAGTCACTCTGTGGTGTCTTTTTTATCGCTTTTGACACAAGAGGAGCGCTCGCAATCAACCTATTTTCTTCTGCAACCAATGAGCAGATCAGCGAAAGAAAGGCCTCACCATACTTTTCGTTCTTATGCTCACCGACCCCACTTACCTTTAAAAAAGCCGCGGAATTTCCAGGTTTCAGTTTCACCATGTCTTTCAAGGCGGCATCAGAAAATATAGTGTAAGCCTGTGTATTGTTATTATCAGCCATACTTCGCCGTAGTTCTTTCAAGGCATCCAAGAGACCAATTTCTTCATGACTTAAGTCATGCTGTTTCAATTCTTTTTTGCTAAGTTTTAAATTTTGAGGCTCACAAAGCATCACACTTGAAACCCCTCTTAATACATCATCAGAGAGTTTTGTTCGATGCAGAACATTACCTTGCGTAAAATCAATCGCCAGATAACCTCGGTCAATTAACTGAGTAATATAGTGAGACCAATCCTTCCAGGAAAGATCCTTTCCTGCACCGTAAGTTTCAATCGTATGAAACTCTCGACTCATAAGCTCCCGACCTGATGAGCCCCGCAATATGTCGATCAACATATTAATACCAACACTATGACCTCTTTTCCTTAAACGAAGACAAGCCGATAAAGCCTTTTGCGCGATAACCGTACCGTCAAACGCAAGCGGAGGGTTCAAACAACGGTCACAGTGCCCACATACCGCCTCTCGATACTCACCAAAATAGTTAAGGATAAAGTTAGTACGACATGAAAGCGCTTGGGTGAATTCCCACATTCGACTTAACTTAGCGAGCTGCACCTGTTTAAACGTAGCATCGCCACCACCACTTTCTACGAAACCAGTGAGCATTTTCATATCACCATAACCCGCAAACAATAGCACTTGTGCATCGTCGCCATCTCGCCCAGCTCGGCCAATTTCTTGGTAATAGCTTTCAATATTCTTAGGCAAGTTATAGTGAATGACCCAACGGATATTAGGTTTATCGATCCCCATACCAAAAGCAATTGTCGCACATATAATTTGGACTTCGTCGCGCAGGAACAGGTCCTGCACCAACGCTCGGTCGTCACTATTCATAGCACCATGATAGTGGCTCGCTTTATAGCCTGCCTGTCTTAACTTAGCAGCAGTTTCCTCAGTACTGCGACGACTTAAACAATACACAATACCCGCTTGTTTTTGATGCCCTTCAAGAAATTGATAGATAATTTGAATTCGGTTCTTCGCTGGCAAAACATCAATTTCAATATTCTTGCGTTCGAAACTTGAAACGAATACTTCACAGTTCTGAAGCTGAAGCTGCTGACGAATATCTTGCTGTGTCGCGGTATCCGCTGTCGCAGTAAAAGCCGCTACCGTGACTGACGGAAATAACTGTGTCAATTCCGTTAAACGCGTATATTCCGGGCGAAAGTCATTACCCCAAATTGAAACACAGTGCGCCTCGTCGATTGCTATCTGCGAGACATTTATATCCCTCACCCACTGCAAAAAGCCCCAGGATACTGCTCGCTCTGGCGAGACATACAACAGCTTTAGTTCACCCGATGCGACTTGCTGCTTAATACGTAACTCTTCTTCATTGGTACAAGCGCTATTCAATGCCTCCGCATAAATACCATTTGCTTGTAAGGCAGATACTTGGTCTTGCATTAATGCAATCAAAGGCGAAACAACAATCGTTAAACCATCAAGCAAAACAGCAGGAAGCTGATAACAGATAGATTTACCCCCACCCGTAGGCATAATCACCAAGCTCGACTGCTGCCTGAGTGTTCGCTCAATCACCGAGGCTTGTGTTAAACGAAAGGCGTCATAACCAAAGTGTTTTTTTAACGCACTGTGCGCTGCGTCCATAACCATTTCGCTTACCTTTTATAAACTTTATTTCAATTTAAATTAGGGGTGACCACCAAATCTAAGTAGTATTTAGCTGGAATCCTATCTTATTGTGAGATCACTTTACGACCTATACAAATAGTGAGCCCAGAGCATTTTCTTTAAGGCTTCCACAATAAGACGCTCTGAAGCTCTTATTTCTTCTCTAGATATTTTCTCAAACCTGGTTTCTCAACACGATAACTACGATTAACCGCTTGACTGATAATATTTGATTTTTTTAACCGAGCAATAGATCGCTGTACATTACTGGCGATCCCCTTCAACTCTGTTTCATTCTCAACCGTTTTAAATATTTCTTCGGTGAAAGGACTTTTGTTTTCGCACAAAGCTTTGTACACAATCATATCAATCGGTTTCATAGATTTCGCCAGCTCAGAAAAACCTTCAGAAGCTTCCATCACAACCATTGTGTAATCAACAGCTCCTTTTAAACGGTTCTCAAACGTAACCAAATAGGAAATCATTTTCATCATCCAGTAAGGCGACTTGTCAAAATCTTCAAACGCTTGCTGTAATGAACTAATGGCGAAAGAAAGCGCATACTCTCCATGTAATCGCTTACGCAAGAACTCGATGAATTCTACTTCTAAATCAGGAAATGGCACTTGATCTACAAAATGATAGAAAGGTGATTTAGATTCGTTAAATAACAAGTTCATATAGTGCCGAGAAGAACCGGTAAAAACTGTTTTAACAAGGCCTTGTCGCTTATCCAACGAAGTCCTTAATGCATGCGCGAGAGGGTCAAATGAGGCACTGGTCGATAAGTGCTGTATTTCATCCACCAATAGAAGCACTGTTTTATTTTTTGCCAAGCTCACCAATTCACCAATAAGACGATCTAACAACATTAAATCGTCTGGCTGTGCTTTTTGTGGCGCACCAGAAAACTCTATATCTACCTTCCCTAAAAGCTCATTTGAAACCGTCGCCTTTTTTATTTTTGCGTCGAACAAGCGCCTTAATACTGATTTATTTGAAATAGAGTGGATCGCCTCTTCTAAAGCACCAATCAAACCTTCATGCGGAGAATCCATGTTCTGCCATAAGCTCGCATAAATAGGTATATAACCGTGGGCCTGAGCTTCTGGCGCAAGATCACTTAGCAAGAATAGTGTTTTTCCTTTTCGACGCGGTGCTATTAAAGCAATATTTGAGGTAATACCCACCTCAAATATTTTTAACAATTTGGATGCCAGCTCA
>Ga0209825_1000816_pt1 | contig 17742 bp, 16 predicted proteins | sample EN8Hudsemesocosm_FD_184631 | JGI IMG/M metagenome (GOLD analysis project Ga0209825, IMG submission 184631) | Methane-oxidizing microbial communities from mesocosms in the Hudson Canyon - EN8B Hudson Canyon (SPAdes) (version 2) | ecosystem: Environmental > Aquatic > Marine > Cold seeps | place...
TTTGTCCCTATCATTAATAATCAGGCCATTAACGAGCCGCTTAAATGTTTGATGTGTTTGGCTAAGGTCATAGTTCAGATCTCGTCTCAGCAACTTCCACAAGTAAAGCTCAGTAGTCGCCACAAAAGCTGTTAGCTCATGCTCATACAACTTGCTTTCATTGTCGGGTAGAAAGGGGGTGAAAATTCGGGCACACCATTGGCGGTGATACTCCCTTCCTGCTTGTAAAACCTTCTTCGCGGCATCAATGTGGCCTTCGACTGCCAGTGTTCTAACAACAGCATCACCATAAGCTTCGTAGTCTTTTAATAGATAATGAATAGCGCTTTCTACGTTACCCACTTCAGCTTTTTCTCGGTCCGACTCAATGTTGCTAGAGTCGTTTTGTATGCAGGTATTAAACAACTCATCTCGTGAACCAAACCGTCGAATAATCGTTCTGACGGAAACGTTGGCCCGTTCAGCGATCGCTTCTAATGTGATTTCAGCAAAGGGGCGCTCCCGCCATAAGTCAGCGGTGGCTGAAAAAATAGCGCGTTCTGTTTGGGCTGAAGACTCTGCCCTTTTAGACATTTGATAACTACGTTTTGGTTCTTGATTGCTCATGGCTTAGATAATGACATGAAACATATTGATGTCAATAGGTGTGATATGAATATTGTGACCTGACTCTTTATTTAATGTCACTACTATTGACATCAATTTATTTAGTGTCAATATAAGTGACTTCAAATGTAAGGATAGTGAGTTTGATTTCTGACGTCACCTATTGGGTGCCGACCGTTCCAACATATAGAAAATCAATAATATTTAAGGTCAGGTAAACATGAACACCCAAAGCTGTGTAAAACAGTCTCATCAGACTAATTTGAGGAATAGCCCCGTCCACGAAATGTTTAAGGCATATGTTGGGCACCAAACAAATCATTCCAGTGTTTTTTTTGCCGGTCAAACGATGTCTTATAGAAAACTGAATCATGATTCGGATGGCATTGCCCACTTTTTATTATCCAAACAGATTCAAGTTGAGAATGTCGTGGGTGTATTGATGGAGCGCTCCATTGACGCTGTCGTGAGTCAGTTAGGTATATTGAAAGCGGGTGGCGCGTATTTACCGATTGCGCCCGATGATTTTCCGCTAGTCCGAATCCATACGATTTTTGTAGATGCTCAGGTTAACTATATTATTTCTCACAAAAAGCATCAGGGTTTAGTTGAAAAGCTAGAAACAAACCTAGGTCGAAAATTAAAGTGCTTGTACTTAGATGATCAACCCGTATTTTCAACCAAGGTTGAAGACACCCCTTTGTTAAAGGATGTACAAGTAGGCCCCGACAACTTGGCCTATGTGATGTATACCTCAGGTTCAACAGGCAAACCGAAAGGGGTCATGATCACGCACCGAAATATAATCAGTACGGTAAAAAACACTAATTATGTGGACTTCTTTAGGACTGACGCAGTATTACATGCCGCGCCAATTTCATTTGATGCGGCAACGTTTGAAATCTGGGGCGCTTTATTAAACGGTCTTGATTTACACATTATTCCAGAAAGTATTGTGCATGATTTTAATAAATTTAGTGACTATGTGCGTAGTCGACCGATATCAATTGCTTGGCTTACTTCAGCTCTGTTTAATCTCATCACCGAAACACGGCCTGATTTTTTTGAATTTCTATCGCAGTTAATGGTCGGCGGTGAAGCTTTGTCTGCCGCGCATATTAATCGTATTCGTTTACTTTATCCTCATCTGAAAATTAGAAATAACTATGGCCCTACCGAGAATACTATCTTCTCTACCAGTTTTTTAATTGAAAAAGAATATGAAAACAATGTACCGATCGGTCGTCCCATCGCGGGAAGAACCGCTTATATTCTAGATGAAAACATGGGAATTGTTCCGCCAAATACAACGGGAACTTTATACGTGGGTGGGGAAGGCCTAGCACGAGGTTATCTTAATTTACCGGTAGAAACCGTACAAAAATTTATTTCGGACCCATTTGTTAAAACACAACGCATGTATGCGACAGGTGATTTATGTCGCTATAACTCTGATGGCGATATTGAGTACCAGGGTCGCGCTGATGACCAAGTGAAAGTGCGGGGGCATCGTATTGAATTGGGTGAAATTGAAACAGCGCTTCGCACTTGCCCTCAAGTCAATCAAGCGATTGTTTTGTATAAGGATCTGGGAGCAAAAATAGAAGGATTGGCGGCTTATGTTGAGCATGCAGATTCAGACTTAACCCGTATTAAAACGCATATTAGGGCTAAGTTACCTCAATATATGATACCGAGCTATTTTGAATCGGTTAATAATTTTCCGCTCACAACAAATGGAAAAATTGATCGTAAAACCATGCGTTCATGGCCTTTGACGCATCGTCCCAGCCCAGAAAAGAAAAGTCTAGAAGGGAAAAGTAATATTGAAGCACTTATTCTGGGGGCCTTTTGTCGAGTACTAAAGCTGGAAGAAATAAACCTTAAGCAAAGCTTTTTTGATTTAGGGGGCAACTCACTTTCAGGAACAAACTTGATCGTTGAGCTAGAGCAATCATTAGATATTGAGCTTCCACTACATGTACTTTATGAAAATCCCGTGATTGATGATTTTATACAATGTATCAAAAATAAGGATTATCTCGCTAATGAAACGTGTGTAGAAATTATTCATAAAACATTGGCTCAGGATGCACAATTAAATTTTGAGGTAGCGCTGAAAGGAAGGTCTATTCATACCAAACCAAATATTGACGACGCTTCAGGTAATCTTTTTCTAACTGGCTGTACTGGTTTTTTTGGTGCTTTTTTATTGAAAGAGCTATTAATTACAACCAAAGCAACGATCTATTGTTTGGTGAGGTCAGTCGACGAAGCTCATGCATTGGAGCGTATTCAAAAAACACTCAAGCAATATAAAATTCCTTTTTCCAGTGCTGAAAAAAGTCGAATTGTGGGGGTTCCTGGCGACCTAACAAAAGCAAATTTAGGCTTGAGCCAAGAAAAATTTGAGGCTTTAACTAATACCATCGATATTATTTTTCATAACGGGGCTGTGGTGAATTATGTTGACCCTTACTCAAAATTAAAACCAGCCAATGTATTCGGTACCCATGAGGTTCTTCGACTGTCATGCCAAGCGCGAATTATTCCTATCCATTATGTTTCTAGTATTTCAGTATTTGAAACATTAGGTTTTTTTACTGGTCGTGAAAAGATTTATGAACATGATAGCGTGGATTTAGGCGAGACATACGTACAGCTGGGGTATAGCCAAAGCAAATGGGTTGCTGAAAAAATGATGGAAAATGCACGGAAAGAGGGGTTGCCTATAAATATCTACCGTAGTGCTTATATTATGGGGCATTCCGAAACAGGCGTTTCCAACACCACCGACCACATTGCACGCTATATTGCGGGTTGCATCGAAATGGGATCAGCGCCAATACTCAACGAATGTGCATCTCTGACCCCAGTCAATCAATTAAGCCAGGCCTTGAGTTATATTGCGATGAACAGTAAGGAGCATGGTAATACCTATCACTTGTGCAACCCTGATGTCGTGACAGTCGATGAAATTTATCAGCAAATCAAAAACGCTGGCTTTCCGTTGGAACTCATCAGTTATACGCAATGGAAAGAGCGCTTGAAGAAGGTGCCTAATACCAACCCCTTATATCCCTTATTGAGCCTTCATATTCATTCAGCGCCTATTAATTTCAAGTTAAGTCATGAGTTGACGTTACCAGAACTCTATGAAAATAATGCACGTTTTGACTGCACTCAGTTTATGAAGGCGCTTGAAAAATCAGGCATTAAAATAGATTTAAAGGACCCCACCATAATTGAACGGTGGTTGCATAGTTACTTAGATGCAGGGTTAATCTCGAAAGAAACCTTTAACAAACGTCAATCTAATTCATTATGTGAGGAGTAATTCCATGGAAAATTTAAATCCACTCGACTTGGAGGTTCTTAATGACGCGGATCTTAACGCAAACATTAATGCATATTACGATTCAGAAGCCGTACAGTTTTTTGAAAAAGTAGCACAGCAGCACATTCATTTAGGATACTGGGATGACAAATACCCGCATGTCAGTATGGCTCAAGCAGCACAGCGTTTAACACAGGTCGTGATAGATAATATAAATATTTCAACAGAAGCAAGTTATCTTGATATCGGTTGTGGCTGTGGTTTGCCGGCGATTGAAATTGTAAAACAAAAAGGCTGTCAAGTTGAAGGCATCACGATTAACCCTCAGCAACAAGCTAAAGCGAGTGCTTTAGCGGCCGGGTCAGGGCTCTCTCAAAAAGCGACGTTTCAAGTAGGCGATGCTTCGGATTTACCTTATGCCGATCAACAATTTGATGGGGCGCTGTTGTTGGAATCTATCCATCACATTGGTCATCAAGAAGCATTGAAAGAAGCATACCGAGTATTAAAACCGGGTAGTACTGTTTTAATTGCTGATGGCGTGGTGTTAAAGGATGATATCGCGGATGAAGATAAAGATCTTTTAGCAGAAACTTTTGTGGCAAAATCGCTGCTAAAAGAAGGTGAAATAATTGCCACACTACAACAAGCAGGGTTTAATCAGATCGAAGTGATCGATTTGACCTATGCAATTCAACCAACCTGGTCAAAGTTGGTAGAAGAAACGATCGCGAATAAAGCGTCGATCATCCAAGATAATGATGTTGAGTTCTTTGAAACTTTGTTGGTTTTTTGGAAACAAATGAGTTTAATTTGGTCTCAAAACGCAAAGTATTTGATCATTAAAGGCAATAAATTGAAAGCACGAGAAAAATCTTGATGGAAACAAAACGATCATTTTTATTTGTGACATGGGAAGGGGGGGGCAATGTTCCTCCTGTACTGGGCTTAGCAGATCGCTTGGTGAAACGAGGTCATCACGTTCATGTACTTGCAGAACCTTGTTTGAAAGCAGCGGTGATAGCAACCGGTGCAGAATTTAGCGCATTTAAAAAACACTTTACCCGTATAGATGGCAGTATTGATATCATTCAAGATTCGCAGGCCAAACCATTAACGATTCCTGCGGTAGAGAATATTTTAGTTCGCCCTGCATTGGATGTCGCGAAAGAAACGCTCGCTGCATTGGGGCGAACGAAAGTAGATGTGGTGGTTGCTGATTTTATGATGATTGGTAGCTTAATTGCGGCAGAAGCAATGGGGGTGAAGCGAGTAGCTCTGTTCCATATGCCGGAGTATTTACCCGGACCAGGAAGACCACCGGGAGGCATGGGTTTACTTCCGTCAAGCTCGGGTTTGGGTGCACTACGAGATAAGTTGCTGACGAAGATATTTAATCGCGTCATTAACCAATACTTACCTGAACTAAATACTGTACGTGAGGCTTTTTCTCTTCCATTGTACTCATCATTACCTGACATTTATCATCAAGCTGATTTACGATTGATTCAAACCAGCAAAGCATTTGATGCACCGATTACGCCTGCGCCCGCTAATGTTCGTTACGTTGGGCCAGTGCTGGACGACCCTGTTTGGTCAAATAGTGAGTACGAACTTTGGCCTAATAATGATAAGCGTCCTTTAGTAGTGGTGAGCTTATCTTCTACCTTTCAAAATCAGCTTTCTGTATTGAAGAAAATTATTAACGCGGTGGCGGGGATGCCGTTACGTTGTCTGGTGACTTTGGGGCCTGCGATGTCAATGGAGACTTTTGAGTCGCCTGAAAATGTTATTTTGTTGCCGGCTATTCCTCATAATAGTATCTTTCCTGAGGCGGACGCGGTGGTCACACATGCGGGACATGGTACTGTTATGCGCGCCTTATCACACGGTCTACCGCTTGTTTGTATGCCTATGGGACGTGATCAAATAGATAATGCTGCCTTGGTTGCCCATCATGGAGCAGGCCTTAAACTTCGATCCAACGCTAAATTTAGTCAAATTAGCAAAGCGATACAGCGCGTGCTTGATGACCCCAGTTTTAGAAAATGTGCTCAAACCCTTCAAAAAGAAATTTTGGTCGACGCAAAAGCAGATTTAGGGGTAAACCAATTAGAGAGATTGGCGGTCATGTAACTAGATGGCCGCAAGTTAGAAGAAGATGAAAGCAAGGTAGCAGAAAATTACCCGAATCTTAACTTGCTTTCGATGATTTCAAGTGAACTGTGCTGCCTTTATAGTTTCAAGCTGAGTTTCACGACTTCTTCGCCTTCAACTGCTGCAGGTACCGCACAGCAAAGTAATACTTCATCATCCGCGACAGTGGATGGGTGCTCCGTCTGGTAGGCCACTTTTCCAGAAATTAGTTTGGTCTTACAAGCGCCACACTGACCACTCCGGCAGCCAAATTCTGGTGTGAAGCCATGTGCTTCTGCAAAATCCAGTAAGTTGCCATCCCCTTCCGACCAGGCTTGTTCAACCTTAGAGTCGGTGAATTCAATCATAGCTTCCGTTGCGACAGGGCCTGGTTTAAATGCTTTGCTTGCATGATCTGCATCGCGTTTGAGTGAGGCAGGGCCAAATTCTTCTGCTTGAATTCGGGCGTCACTAACGCCTAGTTTTCGTAATAGGTCATACGTCGATTGCATAAAACCAGCCGGGCCACAAAGATAAAAATCGTAATCATCAATAGGAAGAATCGCTTGTAGTAGCTCTGCTGAAATACGTCCTTTGTGATGGAAGTCTTTTCCTGGTTTGAGTGACGGGTCGATGTCGCTGAGCGTCCAAAATGCTCTGATTTTTCCTGAAGAGGCTTTCTCTAAGTCGTTAAATTCGTCAAAGAACGCACGTTGGTGATGATCTTTTGCCGCGCCTATAAAAGTTAGCGATTCACCTGAGCGCGTACGGATTAATTCGTTTAAGGTGTGACGTGCTATCGAAATCATCGGGGTGATGCCGACGCCCCCCGCAAGCAGCACCGCAGGCCTTTGGCTTTCTACGTCAAAGGTGAAGCCGCCACGTGGCGCTTTCGCGTACAAGGTATCACCTACTTTGAATTGCTGGTGAATATGATTTGAAAATAAACCATCAGGTAATTGCGGATCGTTAGACTGCTCGCGTTTAACGCTGATACGGTATAGCGAATCAGCCGGTGCGCTTGAAAGTGAATAATTGCGGATCAGTTCTTTACCATTAATATTGGCTTTAATGGTGAGAAATTGCCCGGGTAAAAACTTTAGGGCTTGATGATCTTTTGCTTTTAAATAAAAAGACTTAATAAGGCTACTTTCTTCTACAACCTCAGCAATTTCATAAGGTAACCACTCATCTTGACGAGCTTGTGCTTGAGACATTTTATTTGCTTCGTCCCAAGTACCTGTTAGTAAACTATTGGGTGAATATTCATCTAACTTCCAGCGAAGTGGCAAGCCGTTATGTATCCAGCGGCCGTGATCGATATGAAACTTCCACAGCCGTTCAGCGCCCTCAAAGTGTTCAGTTTCTGGACTGTCCCAAATGATTTCAACGGTGCCTGTGAGGGTTAAAATGTGGCCTGATTCAAAGTCGATAAAGAGTAAACCTGCTTTTGAGTTCTCAACAAAATTGCCAAAAGTATTAAAGTGATTGTTACCTAAATAATCAGGAATGGTGAGCGTGCGTTCGTTGTCTACACGAACAAAGCCCGGCTGGCCGCCACGATGTGATACGTCTGCACCTTCGCTGGCGCTGGAGTTATCATTTTTATCATCACTGTTGATGTAACTCGCGACAAAAAAAGTATCACTTCGGGTGATTAATGCTTGTGCTTCATCATCGAAAACTTGAATGTTTTTAACGCTTGTTTGGGGCAAAGTGCTTGGGTCAAGCATTTCTAAATCACGTGTTTGAATATACTGTGGGCAATTGCCAAAAGCTTGATCAACCCCTAGGTGAATACCGTCATCTGAATGGCTAGTGACATGTGCTGCTAATCGATTACGTCGTCGGGATGTTAATTCGATACCGAGTAAACCTATATTCGTGCCGATGTTAAGCGAATCGGCTAAAGGGTCTCCCACCACGGGCAATGCTTGAATATCTAGGTTTTTGGGGCTAGGTGAACGAATAAACCCCGGTTTGTTAAATAAAATGGATGCCCAAGGCCAACCGTCTTTGTTGGCATGACCCGCAAAGATAAAGGGTAGTTGAGAGTAAAAATCTTGGTGTTGTTCTGGCATGTGGTCACGTATCACCCGACTACCAAAACGTTCCATTCTGTCTCGTACCCCAAAGCGACTCTGAATCGCTTGTTCGCCCCTATGAAACGGTGAAGAGGGAACAGGTGAAGTTTTTGTAGTCATGCCAAATCTCCAATGAATTTAGTTTTAACAGAATAAAGTATGTGCCGTTTGTCCGCTTTTGCGAGTTAAAAGTTCAACTTATTTACATACATTCTGTGCATGTAAGTAGTATCCAGATTATCGATAGAAGAATAAACAGGGCTTTCATTGAATGATTGTCAATGTTATGTTGAAAGTATGGATACTTTAGATGGCATGAGAACAATTGTTGCAGCAGTTGAAACGGGTTCGTTTACGGCTGCAGGTGAACGCCAAGGCATTTCAAAAGCGCTGGTGAGTAAATACGTGGGCCAAGTAGAAAGCCGTTTAGGCGTTCGTCTTTTTAATCGCTCAACGCGACGCCTCTCATTAACAGAAGAAGGGCAGCGATATTACGACCAAGCTGTCCCTCTGCTGGAAGAATTTTCAGTGATGGTCGACAACGTTACCGGCGCTCAGTCTGCCCCTCGTGGCTTATTGAGAGTGAGTGTACCGCAAACCTTTGGTGAAATGAGCCTTTCACCTTTAATTCCAAAGTTTCTGGAAACTTATCCTGACCTTAGTCTCGATCTACAATTATCAGACCGTATGATTGATATGCTAGAAGAGGGTATTGATGTCGTGATACGCATTGGTGGTGTAGATGACTCAAGCCTGATTGCAAGACATATTAAAACTTTGCCATTAACGTTATGTGCATCACCTGAGTATATCGCACGGTATGGTGAACCATTAAACGCCGAAGACATCATGCAGCATACCTGTATTATTGATAGCAATTTTAGAATTGGAAAGCAGTGGCCGATTGTCGATCCTGACGGTCAAACAACCTCCATCGAAGTCAGTTCAAACGTCGCCGTAAATAGCCCCAGAGCTGTTAAAGAAATTGCGATAGCAGGTGGCGGAATTGGTATGATCCCTCGTTTTATTATTGAATCGGAACTTCAGAAAGGGGTGCTAAAAGAAATTCTTCCCGGTTATAAAACACTAGAATTTGGATTGTTTGCCATCTATCCACATCGTCGATATTTATCAAAAAAAGTCAGATGCTTCATCGATTTTTTAATGGATGAATTTAAGTGAGTCTGAATCGCTTGGGCTTTATGTTATTAGGTATACAGTCCATGCCTAATAAAGTTTTGGAAGTTAACATTAAGAGTGCGTGACCAATAATACTTTGTAATGAAGTGTCGATAATCTTTACAGAAATTTTTAGGGGCGATGTCAGTGAAAAACTAAATTACTGATATTTAATGTTTTTAATAAGGAGGTATGTTTCTTGCTTTTTTTTGAAGGGTACATCTCTATAAGGACAGCAACCTAAGGGGCTCACCAATGCAACAACTAAAGCTCATTACAGCAACACTCCTGCTTGGATTGTCGGCGATTAGCCATGCAGTGATAATAGATGGCTGCGTTACAGGCGGTGACGTCTATAAGGCAAATAACTGTAAGTTTGAAGTTCTCATTACCGATCCATTTGAAAACAATCATGGCGGCACGGGAGTTGGGAAGAATAATTTCAATGACGGATGGTTACACTCTTTCGATGAAGTGCAAAACGTCTGGTCAGACGACTACAATGAAACTGTCTCAAGTCACTATGTTTTCTTCGACCCAAAATATAGTAAGACCGTTGAAGGCTGGGTTCAATTTGACGAGAATATCATCGATATTATTTGGGACCGAAATAGTTTATTCAACACCGAAGATCAATTCGGCTTAGATAGCGTGAATTATCGATACCCTAGGCTGGTTGGACTAGAACAACGAGACCTCCGTGGAACCAGTTATGTGGATAATGTTCTTTATATTAATGACTGGAAAGCCCGTTCTCCGGGTGATCATATACGAGTAATTACCCAAGCTGTCTCCATACCTGAGCCAGGCTCATTTGCGCTGCTGGCTCTCGTGTTAGCTGGCCTTGCAGTGACTAGACTCCGGAATAAATAACAATTAAGGAGCGAAACTACAAGCGTCACTTGTAATCAGCATCTGACATAGACGCTACAAATTGCGGCTCCTTCGGGAGTCGTTCTGCTTGTAGAACTCCAGAACAACATTTATGACATCTAGACGTTTCAGGATCGCACACGGCGAGCTGGCTATTGCTGAGTTTTTATAAAAATATGAGTGATGCATGAAACATCATTTTGGAGGCCTCTCGTATCGTGATTCTTGGACAATTACGCTTAACTCATTTAGCATTATTGATAGATTGGCAGCAGGCTCAATCAAGAAGGGAGAGCTAACCGGCCCAGAGAAAAAGCACTCCCTTTGGCTGCGTCGAAAATTGCGAGTCATCGCCCGAGAGCGATACCTTTTGATACCCTAAAGTCTGACCTTAGTTAGCTTTAAGTAAAGTATATGAAAGGGTGGCTCTTTATTCGCCGTTTTCTGACGTCCTCAATGCTAAAGAATTAATGAGCGGCGACTTTGCGGACTAAATTGCAATCTAAAGTTCGCAATTCTAATGCCCCATAAATATATAAGCCTTATTGCTTATTAAGTCTCAGGCTTATTAGTGATAAGTTGCATTAAAGCTTAGGCTGCGAGCTAAACTTGAGCGCCGGTATACCACTCCTGGCTCGGCGTCGGTACACGCATTCTTAAACGTAAATTGTCAGTATTCTCTTTGTCTGTCAGGCGCTCTAGTAATTGAAACGCTACCTCTAAAGCAGTGCCTGGACCTGTCGAAGTAATAAAATTACCATCGATGACGACCGGTTGATCGACAAAATTCGCCCCAGAGTCTTCTAATTGTTGCTTTCGTTTGCCTCCAATTTGGTGATATGTTGTTGCATTTTTGTCCTTCAGTACGCCAGCCTCTCCAAGGCATATAGATGAGACACATACGCTGGCAATCACTTTGTCTTGTTTTGAAAAGTGACGAATAACATCCAAAAAAGGTTTGCTTAATGCTTCATCGTAAAAGCCTGAAGGTTCGAAACCACCCGGAATCGCGAGCGCGTCAAAGCCATCAAGAAAGCCATCAAAAATTACATTATTCAGTAAGGTGTTAGGCGTAAATTGTAAACCAAAAGTTGTTTTGATCTTTGGTGTTAATCCCATATCCACTAACTCAATTTTTTCTTTACCTATCAAAGTGGCCCAGCCCATAACATCAGTAAAAGCAGCCATTTCTAGAGGCTCAACACCATTCGCAACAAGCATTAATATACGTTTCATAGCAATCTCTTAGGTTTTTTTTCGGTGATAAGTATGATCTCCCAGTGGCAGTAACACCCACTAGGAGATATCAAAGATAGAGGTTTAAGCAATCAAAGCAGAACCAACCATCACAATGCCTACCACACCGGTGGTCCAAGCTGTTGTTCGTACCCATGGCACACCAATCACAAATACGATGGTATGTATCACTCTTGAGATGAAAAATATTTGGGCACCCAATGCTGTCGTGTCATTATTTAAGCCCAATACGTGAACCGCAATGGCAATGGGGGCAAAGATCGTAATCGCTTCAATTAAATTACGAATAGCGCGATTTAGTCGGTCATTGGCACCATCCCATGGTGAGATATCATGCTGATTACCCGCCGCTGTTGGCAGGCCAAGCACTAATACATTTCGCGTACCTTGAATCAATGTTAGTAATAGTAAAAAGCCACTGATCGCTGCGAGAGTATAAATTTCTGTATACATCGTTATTTCCTCAAATCAATTTTTTGTGAGGGCCTAGTAACCCTAATTGAATAACTAGGCCTGTTTTCATCTACGTTGTAAGTACTTACTTAGGCCGACAGGCCAACAGGGGTAGCCGTAAAAGCGACGAAACCTTTGAGTGACTCAAATCGTTTGATCCAAGAACGTATATTAGGGTAAGCCTCAAGTGAAACGTCACCTTCAGGGGCATGAGCGATATAGGCATAATTAGCCGTGTCCGCAATGGTCGGGTTATTCGTCGCTAACCAATTACGCCCCTCTAAATGTGCTTCAAGTAACGCTAGTATGCCATGAGAGGTGTCAATGGCCGTTTTATGGTCTAAACCAGCGCCAAAAACATTCACCAAGCGCGCAGCTGCCGGACCAAAAGCAATTTTTCCTGCTGCGACAGATAAAAAACGCTGAACCTCTGCTTGCTCTGCCAGATCGCTTGGGTACCAAGTGCGATCGTTATCATATTTAGTCGCTAAATAAACCAAGATGGCATTCGAATCGGAGATAGTCACATCCCCATCATCGATAGCAGGCACTTGGCCGAACGAATTTTTGCTTAAAAATTCAGCTTGTTTTTGAGCGCCGCTCATTAAATCCACATCGATGATGTCGGTATCTAATCCCAAAAGTGATAGTTGCGCTTCAACACGATGAGAGTGGCCTGAAAGTGGGTGACGGTATAATTTGATTGCTGACATAGTATTGCTCCAATTTAAGAATTTGTTCAAAAAATTAATCTATTCGTTAGTTCACTTCGTTCGGAGTTTCGTTAGACAAACGATTGTGCTTTTCAAGTTGCAGTAGGTTTTCAAACCCGCCAACCGCTCGATCGTTAATAAAGAGTTGAGGGTAAGTTCGACCCTTTGTTCTGCTTCGCATTTCACTTATCTTCTCTGGGTGTTGGTAAACATCGTATTCTGTAAAAGCTAAGCCCTTACTGGTTAATAAGCGTTTTGCATGTGTACAGTAACCACACCCTGGTCTTGTATATATTTCAATATTGTTCATATCGAGTCTCAAAACATTTATAAGTAATCGTTCTTTCAACTCAGCACTTGCGGACTTGCTTATCGCGTTTGCTTTGTTGATGTGATCAGTATCCGGATTTATATAGTGTGGATAAATAGGGGTAATATTGAATGAATGTAAACATGTTGTTGACAATTAGCTTGAGCAGAAGTGATTTAATAACGTTTCCTGAAAGTCCAGCTGCTTTGGGGGAGTTGTATTTATAGTTTTTACAGCTTGGTGAGGAACTAAGAGAGACTCAAACCTTATGATTGATATTGAGTGCTGTTACGGTTCACTTTGCTTTCTGAACTTACGCTATAAATTTTTAGTTTAAGATGAGTTTCTTTCAGCTCGTTAAATTTAAAGAGTGCATATCCTATAAATGTCGAATAAGTTATTTTGACCTCAAATTATTTAATAAGAATATTGTTCTATACTTAAGGCTACATTATTTAACTTTAGAGAGTTGATTATAATGATTCGTGCATTAAGCTTTTGTCTTGTTATTTTTAGCTTTTCAGTTGCGGCGGAGTCACCTTATATTATTAAACTAGGTAGTAAAGTCGAATGGGTACCTTATCACTTAGAAACGCCTCATGGCTCTGATGGCATTGCCGTTCGTGCGCTAGCTTGTATCATGTCTCGTATTAATCAACCATTTGTAATTCATAAGTTGCCTTGGAAGCGAGCCCAAGAAGAAACTAAAGTAGGTAAATTGGATGGTTTTTTCTCTGCATCGAGAAATGAAATAAGAGATGGGTATGCGACGCTTTCTGAAGTGTTTTTACCTCAAGAACGTACTTTTTATACGCTGAAGGAAAAAATCCGTTTACCCTTAGAAGCGTATACCATTGAATATATTAAAGAAAATGTGAGTGTTGGGGCAAGGTATGGTTCAAATACGCTTCATTCCCTTAAGAAAGAGAACTATAACATTGGCGCGGCACCACAGACACAAAGCCAGTTGCTCAAAATGTTAGAGTTGGGGAGAATTGGAGCTGTATTAGAAAATTCCTTGGTATTCCCTGACCTGGTGCAAAAAATGGGTAAATCAATGTTAGATTTTTATCAGGTGCCACAAAAAAAGAAAAATATGGGGGTTTATTTTGGACACCAATTTTTGACAAAACACCCCGATTTTCTAAAGAAGTTTAATCAGAATGTTCAAGCTTGCTCTCTTTTAAGCTACTCATGAGGGATGCATTGCAGTCGTAATAAAGGCTTGAAAATTTGCTTATCCTTAAGTGTTTTTTTCTTTGTTTATTACGTTTGAAAAACCTGTCATCAAACGCAGTGCTGCTGTAATACAATAATATAAGCGTAGGTATTGACAAAAATGTTCTACCTGACGTAAGGTAGGTGAATGAAGATACCAAATGATACTCGTTCCGCGATTCTTGATGTCGCACAAGATATGGTTCAACGCCAATCGATTAGTGGTCTCAGCTTTCAGGAGCTGGCTAACCGTGTCGGGATCAAGAAAGGTAGTTTGTACTACCATTTCGAAAGCAAGGATGACTTAGCTGTGGCAATGCTTGAGCGCGCAACAGCAGAGATGAAAGAAAGTTTTGTACGGGGAGCTGCTAAAACGCCCCTTGAACGGCTTAATTATTTTCTCAATATTTATCTGCATCACATCATACCGACCGAGAAATTATGCCCAGGTGGTGCTTTCGCGGGTGAATGGGGTAAATTGTCTAGCCCAGTTAAAGCACAGGTCAATAGATTAATTGATGCTCAAGTGAAGGGTGTGAGTGAAATACTGACCGAAGGCTTCCAGAGCGGTGTGTTTAACAATCATACGAAGACCATTGAAGAACTTGCCCAGTGGGTGATTGCCTGTATTCAGGGCGCTTTGGTCACGAGTCGGATTTCGGATAGTCGCGTTATGTTTGAAAGTATGCTCACGATTATCACTGAATACCTTTGCCAGACCTGTCAAAAAAGGTAAAAAAATTTGGCAGTTATACCTACCTTACGTCAGGTAGAATTTTGAATTAGGAGTAATAATATGAACTACGCTTTAGAAGGTTATAAATTAACAAACCGTATCGGCAGTGTGATTGCACCCAATTGGGCGGCCAAAAATGCAAGCATCAAGTTCCTCAAACCAAACCGTTACCCAATAAAAGCATGGGAGCGAGAGGCGGAGCAAACAGGTACGCGCTTCAACTTATCTGAAGGCGTAAGTGTTATACGCTGGTCTCATAACTCAAATTCGAATGATAAGCAGATTCTGTTTGTGCACGGTTGGGAAAGTCGAGCAACCCAGATGTACGGCTTAGTTAAAGGACTGGTACAGCAAGGCTATACCGTTTTTGCCGTTGATATGCCCGGCCACGGACAGTCAACTGGCGACACATCGAATGCCTATCTCTTTTCACAAACAGTAAAACTAGCACAACAAGAGCTAGGGCATTTTCATGCGATCATCGGTCATTCCATGGGCGCCGGTGCCGCAGCCATTGCCGTAGGAAAGGGTGTGACAACCGATAAATTAGTGCTCATTTCTGGACCGTCTTCAATCGAAAATGTACTGCGTCGGTTTTCGGGGTTTGTAGGTTTGAACAAACGTACCACCAATAAGTTTATCGACTTTATTGGACACTATGTCGGCGTACCTGCAACGGAACTAGATGCCACCAAATTGCTTCAAGCATGTGATATACCTGCCCTTTTAATTCATGATGAACACGATATTGAAGTACCCGTAAGTGAATCAACACGTTTGGCACCGGTGTTTAACCAATCAGAATTGTTTGTCACTCAAGGCTTAGGGCATCGAAAAATCTTAAAGTCAGATGAAGTATTTGCAAAGATAAGCAGCTTCGTGAATGCGGATGCATGTTAAACATTGGTGAATTTCGGAACCGGATTCTCGAAGAATCCGGACTGTTTTGGATTAAATTGTTTCGGTGGTTGTTGGTTAGCGATGAACGAAGTGAATCCCAACATAGTGAATAGTCGCGGGGGCTAAGGAATAAATAAGCCTGTTGAATCTTTTAGGATGAAGGATGAGAATATAGCCATTAATTGGCTTGAAGGCTTAGCTGTGAGTTCAGCCGCAGCAAAGTTATGCCGTTTAAGAAATGGAAGTCAATGGGTTAAGTGGCTTGTTCTGCAACTTAACCGCCTCTTTAGGTCATGGTCAATATGGCCTAATTATCTTAATTTCACTTTCTCATCGAATGAGTGGTATGGAGTTAAAGCAGCTCTTTTTGCGCTATAATGGTCTATCAAACTTTGATGCTGCTTTCGCTTCAAAGCGTACGTTTGTTATTAAATACTCACAAGGCTGAATTATCATCCTTATAGGTAGTGCAGCCATAAAGTGCTCACTTTGTTTTTTGTGCAACTCAAAAATGGCTCACTTTGTCACAGAATAAATTCAGAAAGTATAAGAAAATCAATCAGATAATGTTTATGCCGGTGTACATATGAGACCCCCTACTATTTCTGCATATGAGGCCCCTCATATACCTGAATATGGAAGTTTAGAAAAAATGGTTTTTTTCCTTTAAAAACAGATTAGTATAACGGGAAACTAAGAGATTACTTGTCATGCATATGAGGGGGTCTCATTATACAAATGTTAAGTGTATTTATTAAGTTATGCATATGAGTAAATATGAAGTAAAACTATCCATAGTCGCGTTAACATTACTTTTATTAGTTAGAAGCTTCTTTGGTTTATTCGATGTAAGCACTGTTGCTATATTATTAGTCTATTGCTTTGGTTGGTTTTTCTTCATACTGCCTTATATAACAGGCAAAGATATTACGGTAGGCTCAACAGCATGGATTCTAAAAAAAGGAGAAGATGATATTTGGCGTTTCATCTATCTAATTTTGGGTTGTACTTTAGCTTTAGCAAGCATGTTTGGCCCAACCATTGAAAACACTTAACCAACGCAGCCATGTTCGCCCTTCGGGCTGGACCTCCGCAACTTGTCACGTTTTGTGCTGCGCACAAAAAGCGCCAATTTGCTCCGGCCCATGCTGCGGGCGTTAGAAATATCATGAAGATATGTACAATAATAATTTTTATTCTTATTTTAATCTGCGAATCTAGCATAGCTGAGAATTTGATTATTGTTGCTACGCCTATAGAGAGTAAATTTTCTGATTACATAGATCCTAATGAAAAGCCATGCCCCGTAAAACACGAATGTACAAAAAAGGACAGGTGGAGAGAGTACACGGTTAATGACCTAAATATTATGTCTGGCTCATATTCTGGTGAAACCCTTAAATTTGTAATGTCGAGTGATTCAAACCGCTTTTTGGTTGAAAGTATAAAGCCGCAGCGGTGGTATGTTGAGCTAGAAAATACTGGTATAAAGGAGCCAGAATTTAGAGTTATCGACTGGTCATTATATGAAATGCAATTTATGCACGTAAATAAAGAGCAAGAATCGATCGCTTTCTCTGCCGAGGAAGGGGTGGAATAATTTTGATTAACTTGAAATCGCTAAGTAATTTTCTAACAAATCATTGCAGTAGACTCTAAACATCACCCGCTTTAACGAACACTAAGATTCACTTCTGCTCAAAATTGATGCCTAAATATAGTGATTTCGTTAAATCAAAAGGTATCGCTTTAACTTCCTAGCCAGCTCTATAGAAATAATCTAAATCAAGATAATTAGGCCATGCTCACCTTAGTCTTCAGCGTCTGCTTAGTGCGAATTTGAGACTCTTAATACTAGGTGTTTAATGATGGCTCAGCGGACTTATAAGGCATATTTGATTTTGTTATATACGCCGAATTCCATTCTATACGTAAGCTAA
>Ga0209825_1000824_pt1 | contig 17660 bp, 17 predicted proteins | sample EN8Hudsemesocosm_FD_184631 | JGI IMG/M metagenome (GOLD analysis project Ga0209825, IMG submission 184631) | Methane-oxidizing microbial communities from mesocosms in the Hudson Canyon - EN8B Hudson Canyon (SPAdes) (version 2) | ecosystem: Environmental > Aquatic > Marine > Cold seeps | place...
CACATTTGACTCAAATAGAATAAAGAAGTCTAATATCTTAATTCAGAGTACAGCTGTAAGTTAAGGTGAAAGTATGTTCCAGAAACATCTCAGAGAACCTTTTTCAGGTCTCAGCCACCTGTTAGGTGCCACGTTAACTATTCCAGCGCTGATTTATATGCTAATGAAGTTACCAAGTGAGCCATTTTCTAACTACCTAGCTAGTTACTTAGTATTCAGTATTAGTATGTTTTTAATGTTTGGTTCCAGTGCAGTCTATCATTTAATGGACGTTAGCGAACAAGCCATTCGTAAACTCAAACGTATTGACCACATGGCAATTTTTATTATGATTGCTGGTTCTTACGCGCCGTTCTGCCTAATTGGTCTTGATGAGACACTCGCTTTAATAATGCTAAGCATCATATGGGGCATCGCAACGTGTGGAATTCTAATTAAAATCTATTGGCTACATGCACCCAGATGGTTATCGACGGTTTTATACTTGGCAATGGGTTGGGTCGCCATAGCGGTTTATGAACCCTTAAGCCAAGGCCTTCCAAGCAAGTCTATCGATTGGTTAGTAGCGGGCGGCATAGTCTATACGGTAGGTGCCATAGTTTATGCTTGTAAGTGGCCTAATTTACACGCCAAGTATTTTAACTTTCATGACTTTTGGCACGTATTTGTTCTCGCCGGCGCAACCTGTCATTTTGTCAGCATTGCTGTGTATTTATAGGCACAAATATTCCAGATCACATTAATATCTGGTGCAGATGTACCCTGAATTAACAAGAGAGTGAGCCATGATTCGATTTATTAGACTGATATTATTAAGCACTCATTTCTTGTTTAGTTGCTTGCTCGGTTTGCTCTATGGCTTACTAAGGCCTTTCCACCCAACAAATAGTCGTTGGTGCGCACAGACATTTTCTTTTTTAGGGTTACCGATTATAGGTCTTAAATTAAAAATAAGTGGTGTCGAGAATTACCCAACTGACCGCTCTTTTATTGTTGTCGCCAATCACCAGAGTAATTGGGACCTTTTCACCATTGCTGCGTCTGTACCAGAACGCACCGTTAGTGTCGGTAAAAAAAGTTTAAAATGGATTCCACTATTCGGTCAGCTCTACTGGTTGGCTGGGAATATCTTGGTAGATCGTGGTAATGCCCAAAAAGCCATGCAAGCGATGGCAACAACTAAGCACGCTCTGACTAATAAAAACACTAACATCTGGTTTTTTGCTGAAGGTACACGAAACCATGGCGAAAACATGTTGCCCTTTAAAAAAGGCGCATTCATTACCGCTATCAACGCCGGTGTTCCTATTGTGCCAGTATGCTGTAGCGCTTATCTAAAAAACTTCAACTTAAATAAGCTTGATAATGGCTTAGCCAATATTAAAGTTTTACCCGCTATCGAAACTAAGGGAATGAACAAAGATAGTCTAGAAGATTTAATGAAAATCTGTCGCTTAAATATGATGGATACTATTAATGAGTTAGATATTGCCGTTGATGAAATGACTAGAAAGCTCACCAACTAAATACTCAGGACTGAAGCACTATGCCGCAATATGACTTTTTCAAGCACTAAAGTTTTATCCCGAAGGTGCTGTCAGTGTCAAGCAAATGGTATTCTGTTAGAGGGCCTTGAAATTAAAGGGGTCAAAGCTCTTTTTCTTAATATTTAATTTTGTTTGTGACTGCTTTGGCGGCTATAGCAGTCACAGACAAAATCATCAATTATCTGTTTTTAGTCGCTTTAATTCGTTAAATTTTAACCTCACAATGTCTGAAATTGTCACAAAGGACCGTATATGACTAAGACTGTCAGTCTCCAATAGCGTTCGATGAATTTTTGGTTGGAATAAAGGCTGAGAATATATTCTCGCTTGCTGTTGGACAGCTTGGTGTGTAGCTTTTGCTGGAATTAATGAGACGTAATTCACATTTTCGTGTGTGTACGCCTAGGCTTACGCCCTTAGGCTGATTTAACTAAGCCTAGTTAATCCCTATTATTACCTTCATCGAAACAAACAACGTTAAGCAAAAAACTTCAGGCCTTTTTGCTTAACTTAGTTATCAACTTCGATACTTTTAAGACTTTCTTTATTAGGGTTTCCTACAAGCCCGATTAGTTAGCGCGATGATTAGGTATTTCGGCACCTTTCATCGCTTTTTTTTGCCTAAAATTTCTATTAGGACTTGATATTGATCCGGTGTCTCTATTTTTAGTCAGACTCGTTTCGGTCTTTTACATCATCATTGGGGCCAGACTCAATTGGAGTTTTTGAAGGCTCAGTTCAAGGGACTGACCACTTTGATCCGAACCGTCATGACAACACCATTATGCTTGTATTGGCAAATACGTGCATTTCATGGAAATACGAAAAGGAGCTTTAGGTTGATAGAAATCGACTAGCCGCCCATGCGGATCGTGACATCTACCGTATGAGTAGGGAAGTGCAAGTGCAGCGCACCGGTTGCTTCGCTTTCTCGTCGAATGATCCAACGTTGATCATTTGCACCGACCAAAATGCCCATAACCGGTATTTGCCTATAGTCATTGGGTGTGATCACTACCTGACTACCAATACGATTATCGTTCAGATACTTTTTGATTAGTTTTTTGGGCTTAGTATTTTTAGCAGTGCTTAAAGCTTCATCGATGCCGATTGTTTTGCTAGGTGACGATTTAAACTTCAGCATTCGCGTGAACCAAGCATTAGCTAATGGGTATTTCTGTAAGTCATTTTTCTCGCCTACGATCTGTAAAAACCAAAAGCAATGATAGGCAGAAAAATCTATGATATTGGGCTCAATCCCTCCTATATACTCATTCTTCCCTAAGCCTTTTTCAATGTCAGCGATGCCTTGATTGATGTAGTGAGGGGCAGATTTTGGGCTGCCTGTGGAGACTGACGCCTTGGCACCCATCGCAATGCGGTCTTTCAAGAACTTGAGTAAATTGATTACACCCTTATCTTTGGCGATACGGCGCAGTAATGCGAATGAAAATGAACGATTGATACAAGCGAAAAAAAGTTTGCTTTCTAGCCATTGGCGCTGGCTTAAGTTGTCTTTCTTCAGTTTTAAATTGGCGAGGGAGGGCTTTTTCGTGAGTCTGGAAATTTCATCGGCGATTAAGTTGCTGTCACAATAAATATCGCTTCCCCATTGGGCGATAGGGATTCTACCATAGCCTCCCGACAGCAAGTCTAGCTTCCTTCGTGGGGGGGCTTCTGAGGTTAGACATGATGACCATTCCAACTCAACGTAGGCGGACATAGCCCTGATTTTTTCGGAGTAGGGGGATAAAGGGTAGTGATGAAGAATCATGTTCATGAAAGTTGGATCCGTGCGCTTAAATTAACAATAGTGCATCTACTCTAACGAATTCTCGGGCAAACGTATATTGTCGTTTATGAATCAACTCTTTCCGTTTGAGACCTTTTTCTACTACTAAAAAGCAGTTACTCTTACCTTTCAAAATCGACTTATACGGAATCCGTCTAATAAACTGTTATACCCAATGGAGAGTGATTTGAAATTCGTAGAGTACGGAAATCCAGAGGGGAAAACCGTTATATATTTTCATGGCGCACCTGGCTCACCGGAAGAATGCTCTATATTTGATAAACATGCCAAAGAGCACGGTCTAAATATTGTTTGTTATGATCGCTTCTCTATTGATTCATCATTACAGGGTCAGGATTACTATAAGTTTTTGGCTGACGCTATTATCGATAAAGCTAATGGAGAGCAAGTTGATTTAATTGGTTTTTCGATTGGATGTCATGCAGCGATTGAAGTAAGTCTTCATTTAGAAACTACTGTTCGCAACTTGCATCTCATATCTGCCGCTGCACCACTTGATGCTGATAATTTCTTGGATGGCATGGCAGGGAAAATTGTGTTTTCTATAGCAATGAAGCAGTCAACCATTTTTACCCTCTTATCTTACTGGCAAGCTCTTATTGCAAAACTAGCGCCTAGTATCCTATTCAAAATGTTGTTTGCTAGTTCTACAGGAGAAGATAAGGAATTATCTAAAACTACGGCATTTAAAGGATATATCACGCCAGTTTTAACTCATTGCTTCAATATAAATGTAAAGGGCTATATAAGAGAAATAACTCAATATGTAATACCTTGGAAAGAGTCTATGCTCAAATGCAATTCTAATACACATATATGGCATGGCATTAGTGATAATTGGTCTCCCGTTAGTATGGCCCATTACTTAAAGGAGAACATGTCTGCTTCCGCAAACCTTGAGCTAATAGCGGGTTTATCACACTATTCATGCTTATATACAGTTGTGCCCAAAGTATGCTCTCAAATAGCCAAAGCATAACAAGCAGCTGTTATTAATTTAGTGGGGTCATAATGTAGTTGGGGCGCATGAAACTTAAGGTGCTTTGGGGACAAGCTTTACACCAGACACGCCTGAAATGCAAGTATCTGCATCATAGGGCTGTCTCAATAATCATCAAAACTGACCAAAAGGTCGACAAAATTAGTATTATTATTTGTACGAATAACTTCCGTAAATGGCAAATTTGAGACGCTTAATCAATTGCTGCCCATTGGCAGATTTACGGGCACTTTTACCATCGATAAAAGGATGTCTGTTTATGGTTGCTAACCAGAAACTATTTCTTAGGCAAATTTAGTTCGGTAAATTGTTTTTAAAACGTCAGAAATCTTATCACCTGATGTCTCTTAATGGCACCGAAGAAACTTAGTTGTGCCAAATATAGCCGGTTGACAGATAATGCTCTGTGGCAAGTTCCACGAAGCAGGCAGTTGAGCTTTGTTAAAATTACACGACTTCTCATATCCCTATAAGTCTTGTTTGTTTCGAAGTTAGCCTCTATGCATCATAGGAAGCCAGCTGAGATGACGTTGAGAAAAAGAAGACTTTTGGGTCAGGCCATACATTTGACAATACACTCAAGTCTAAAGCCATAATATTGATCCTTTTGAAATAACGCTTGCATACTTGTGCAAGTATGTGAATAATAAGCGTACTGTAAATTCTCAAGGATCAATCATGCTAGGTTCAACAATAACCGAAAGCTTAAATCAGAGTTCTGATTGGATTTTTTCAGACCCAAATTTAGTTGACAAAGGTCGAGGATTTCGAAACTTCGACGCAATGACGGCAAAGCACCCTGTGTTCGTCTCACACAAACATATCGATACAATGCGATCGATTGTTAGAACCCTTACGGATATGAGCGAGCGTCCTGATTTTCAACAAAAAATAAAAAAACACCTGCCATCAATCGTCACACACCCCACAAAAGCTGTAGGGGTGCTTTTTGGATATGACTTTCATCTTAGTGACGATGGCCCAAAATTAATCGAAGTGAATACCAATGCGGGAGCAATTTATTTAAACCATTATCTCAGCCAAACCCAGTCACCCTGCTGTGATCGAATTGGCGCATTTATGAATTCTCCTACGAACAATGATGAGGCGCTAGAAAGCGCACTTCTTGTAATGTTTAAACACGAATATTTACGACAGGTACCTGAAGGAGTACTCCAAACAATTGCTATTTTAGACGACGAACCGGAAAAGCAATTTCTGTATGATGAATTCAAAATATTTCAAAGGATGTTCCAAAATGCGGGAATACAAACATTTATTGTAGACCCTAGTGAACTGGACTATGACGGAAATAAACTCAATTACCGAGGCAATACGATTGACCTTATCTACAATCGGCATACCGATTTCTATCTCGAAGGAGAAGAGCTGTTAAATATCAAGAATGCTTATCTTAATGGTCAAATCGTATTGACCCCCAATCCAAGAGCGTATGGTTATGCCGCCGATAAACGGCTCTTGAGTTTACTTTCAAATAAAGAGTTTCTTGATGCGCTCGGGGTAGACGATTCTTCAAAAAAACTACTTCTAAACAGCATTCCTAAAACCGTTATCGTCTCAAAAGAAAATGCCGACACTCTATGGATGCACAAAAAAAGCTATTTCTTTAAGCCGATGACTGGCTACGGTAGCAAAGCAACTTACCATGGAGCCAAGTTAACTCGAAAAACTTGGGAGTGGATCGTGGAATCAAAAAACTATATTGCCCAACAATTCGTGACTCCAAGCCGGAGGACATTAATTCAGGATGGTGAATCTAAAGAATTCAAAGTGGACATTCGAAACTATGTTTACAACGGGGATACCCTGTTGCTCGCAGCAAGACTTTATCGAGGTCAAGCGACCAATATGAAAACACCCGGTGGCGGTTTTGCCACTGTCTACAGTACCAATGAATAAAGGATGAAAAAATGAGTGACCTAGACTGTATCAACGAATGTAGCTCTGGAGACTTGGCAAAACTATTGGACTCGGAGTTTTTTAAAGCCTTAGCTGACCCATCGCGCCTTAATATTCTTGCATCACTTGCTCAAAAGAGCCCTGATCAAACAGTTTCAGAGATAGCCGAATGTTGCCCGCAAACCTTGTCTGTAGTTTCACGCCATCTAAAAATCTTAAAAGGCGGAGGGATTGTAACCTCTGAGAAAATAGGAAAAGAGGTAATTTACAGTGTACGTACGGGTGACGTTATTCAACGCTTAAGGAACCTGGCAGATGCTTTAGAAAAATGCTGCCCAGAAGAATGCATCATTCGATAACACGTTGAATAAAATAATACATAGAAACCACTTTAATACTTTAATACTTTAATACTTCAATGCGAACATATTTTTCATTTCCAAATAAGAGAAAATTGGATGCAACTATTGTTTAATTATTACGAAAAATTTGTCTTCTATTTACTGCAAAGCAGCGTTCATAAAAGGCTATTTGATGCGTGCCTAAGTTGACTAAATAGAAGGGATTTCTTAGTTACCTGAAGTCCGATTTTGGCACAACCTTCCGACTTAAGCATGGTGGTTTTATTCATTATGTACCATATGAATTTAGACTAGGATAGGATTCGGGTCTAGTATGGCTTAACCCTATAATAAAAAGGTGGAAAAGCAATGAACAGCTCTTATAGAAAATTCGTGCTTTTTATCTATAGTTTAATCATATGCTTGTTTAGTCCATTAATTCAGGCAGACTTTCATAAATCACTTCTTTGTACAGTTAGTGGTAGCCGCGACTATTTTAAGGTTTACCCACATCAGCTCATATACTCAAGTAATGAATTTTCACATTACCAGTTAATTAATGGGCTTACTGTATTGGTGGTTAATAAGAATACTATGCTGTTCAATCGATTATCTAATTTAAATCTTTTAAAAAGTTCAGCAATGGACCCTAACAAGCCGCCAGAAAATTATCAGTTTTTTAGTGGATCATGCAAATTTTCTTAAATTCAAGAAAACTAAAAATTGAAAAATTTATATCACAAGCCCCGTCAATATACAGGGCTTTTAATTTGTTCGTATGACGGCTTTGGGTCACCCTACATAACAAAGCGGAGTATAGGTGTTAAATACAAGCAACTTTCTTAAACAACATAACTGTCGTGTTTACCAAGGTTATTTCTATTGTCGATCCCCACGTTTTTGAGGCGTTGAAAGAGTTTATCGTAACCTTCTGTTAGCCTTTCTTAGTTTATTCCAGATACAGCCTACAACGTTTCAATCGAACCCTGTGTTTTAAAGGCACCTTAAGTGATTTCACCAGACCTAAATCAGAGCAATGACTTGCTTCGAGTAAATTGTCTATTTGCACTTTATCGTTTTTGGAAAGGGCTTGGTAAAAGTCTGATATCTGTTGGAACATCCAGTATGGATAGGTCAGGTTGTAACGACTTGCAGATGCACCATTGATCTTTAGATCAGTTTCTCCCAAGCGTGGGGGGAGCCTTTCTTTTTCAGGGTTTTCTTCCACCCAAATGTTAATTGCCTGAATACTATCATTGATTAACGGTAGTTGTTGTTCGATGATTAGTTTTATCAGAGGCAAAAGAGATTCTGGGACTTCATCATCTTCAAGAAAGCCATTAGTCGTCTGCCCAAATTTGTTTCTCAGCCGATTTATCCAGCCAAGAGTGTTTGGGTAATTGGCAACCAGTTCTTTGGGATAAGGGTCTCGATGCAGGTGAGCGTATATTGGCCCAAATAAAGAAAAGTCGCCCACACAGGGAGTGTTTCCAAGTAAATATGGGTGTTTTTCGAAATGTCGGTTTAAGGTCTTGAGTATGGTATGCGTATTTATTTCAAGAGCATTCTCGGTAGCCTCAGTAATGCCCAAAATAGGTAAATAGCCTTTCATTTTTCCTGCAAAGATTGACGCAACTTTCCGCTGAACGAAACCAGGGAAATAGGGGAGAGCGCTTTTACCAAATTCATTCAATATAAAACGACGGTTCTCTGGATAATTCCACCGGTAATGTAATGCGGCCATAGGCAGCCATTCGTCCCCACAAAGCTCCATAAGCATCGAAACCAGCGCTTGTTTTGGTGAGTTTGGAATAGTGGGTTTGTCTGGATAACGCTGCTCTAACATTCTAATAATGAAGCTTGAATCTTGAAGAACTTCTGCATGAGGCCCTGTCACCACGGGCATTATGATTTTGCCAACTTTGGGCTCGATAAACCGTTTCAGTGTAAGAATGTTGGGAACAACGGTTTTAAAGGGGATATTTTTATATTGAAGGTATGATCGAACCTTTGCGGTATAAGGAGAAACCTCCCAGCCATATAAAGTATATAGATCGCTGGTACTGTTTTTCATGATGATTCCTTATATTTGAAAATAAACGCGCTGTGTCAGCTTATATAGACGTACATAGGACGTCAATAATAGTCGGGGTAAGACAACTTTGCATACTTAGCCAAAATGTTTCGATATTAGTTTTTTATAATAAATTTTATAAACTTGCCAACTCATGTAACCGGCCACAAAATTGCCTATCATCGCGCCTATGAATAAACCGTTTAGTTCAGCTAACTCAGAACCAATCCATAATAAAGGCAGGTAACAGCCCAATAAGCGCAGAGCTGAAATTACTAACGCCAAATTTGGCATGCCCATGGCGCTGCAAACGGAAACCATGATCATACAGACTCCAAGCGCGCCGTAGCTTAAGGGAACAATCCAAAGGTATTCGTTCAGCGTGTTAGCGACAGCACTATCACTTGTTAATAAGTTGCTAAGTGGCATTGAAACTGACATCAAAATTACAGCTACGATCAGTTGCCATACAATAACAAAACAAACTGCAATTTTGACGATTTGATGAATCTTCTCAAAGTCATGACTACCGCGCAATTTTCCGATTATCGGTGGCATCGCCATGGTTAACGACAGTACGATAATGATAGAAAAAAACTCGAGCCGGCTCCCTAGGCCCCAAGCAGCAACAACAAAATCTCCGTAGCCAGCAATGATTGCGGTTGCAACCATTGCTGATAATGGTGGGATGAATTGACTCATCATGGCGGGTGTCATGAATGAAAATAAGCGTTTTAAGCCCGTTATGATTATCGTTGTATGTTGAGGAAGTATGATCAGGTGTTTGCGCAATATGAAGCTATATATAATGATACAGCCTGTGCCAAAAGCACATATTGTCGCCCATGCTGCACCTGCCATGCCCATATCCAAGGTAAAAATAAAAATCGGATCTAATATAATATTTAATACGCTGGTTAAAACCATCATCATGCCGGGTAAGAATGTTTCACCGTGAGCACGAAAGATGCTATAACCAAAATACAACATGGCCCCCAACCAACTACCGAGCAGCCATGGTAACCAATACTCTTGAATTAAAGGGAAAAGTGCTTCATTGGCGCCTAAGGCAATAATAATAGTTTTCTGATTACCCCATATCAGCAGGCAAAGCACTAAAATAAGGATAAAACCGGAAGCAATAACTAAGCTGCCAAGTTCTCTTGCAAATCGATAATCTTGTGTGCCTAATGCGATCGAAATAACCGTCGTGGTTGCAATACCTAGCCCAACCTGGATACCTATGATTAGCTGGTACATGGGAATAGTGAAACCCAAAGCAGCCAAGGGTTTAGCGCCGAGTTGACCAATGAATGCGCTGTCCACCAATTGGCAGCTCATGATTGCCAGCAAACCAATAAGCATTGGCCATGTCATTCGAAATAGTTGTTTGCTTAGTAGTACGGTATCTATACTCATGATTTACTTATAGTACGCCAGTTATAAAGCTGATCTTATGGTAGGGGATTGATACGCCAATCCTTAATCGTACGAATCTGGGTTATTTGTCTACAAAAACTACATGTATCTAACGGTTTTGCCAATTGCTTGTCTACTAGATAGGCGTTTCTGCGGTTTACCTACTTTCAGCGAGTGTAAAAATTTTGCTTATCCAGCACCGGTTGTAAATTTCAAGCTACAGCAATTTTTGTTAGATCCTTGAGAATTTTACCATGCTCCTCACGTTTATGGTTGTGAGTTATTGGTATTAGCAAAAACATAAAATACGATATGTAATGACTAACCTTTAAAATGTACTGGTGATAGGTCTAAATCAACCTTTGCATCAGCCGTTGAAACCTAGCCATATAAATTTTCATTGATTGATATAAAGAGCAGCTTAACTAAAAGCTGCCCTATGTTGATTATGAAAAATGTTTATTGAACAGCTAACTCAAGAATCTCTCGGCTCTTCTCTAAGGTAATAGACTGGTTCTCACCAAGTTTGATCATGCCGTGAGCTTCTAGCTGGTTAATAATCTGGTCGATTGCTGAACTTTTATCTTCACCATGTTCCGTGAGTTGGGTGGCGACATTCAGGCTATGATAGAAATTTTCAATTTCAACAATCGTTCTTTCAGCCAAATCATCGCTTTTATCTAAACCAAAGACATTGACCCCCATCTGCTCCAATTTCTCTTTTTTAAAACTCAACTGGTTTCGAAGTAGGGAGGGTTGGATAATTGCTAACGATCGACCGTGATCAACGCCATGCAACGCTGTCAGTTCATGGCCGATCATATGAGTTGCCCAATCCTGAGGTACACCTAGACCAATTAAACCGTTTAATGCCTGATTGGCTGTCCACATCAGATTGGCTCGCCAGGTGTCATTATCACGATCGTCATACTGACTTGCTAAAGTAATCAGGCTCCGGAGTAAGGTTTCAGCATAACCATCTTGAACTAATGCTCCTGCGGGACGAGTTATGTATTGTTCACAAGTATGAACCCAAGCATCCACGATACCGTTGATGAGTTGACGTTCAGGTAGACTTTTCATTACATCCGGGTCCATCACCGCAAATTCTGGTTGAACGGCAGGTGAGAAGAAGGGAAGTTTGTCATTTGTTTCTGCTTTGGTGATCACTGCGCCTGAGTTAGATTCTGAGCCGGTTGCCGGTAGTGTGAGTACCGCACCGAGCGGGATTGCTTCGTTTACTTGATGCTTGCCCAATAAAATATCCCAACCTTGCCCTTTATAAAGGGCCGCAGCAGCAACGTATTTTGAACCATCAATAACCGACCCGCCGCCGACAGCTAGAATATATTGGATGTTTTCTTCTTTAGCTAGTGCAACGGCTTTATCTAGGGTTTCCATGGTTGGGTTCGGTTCTACGCCAGAAAATTCCAACCAAGTGTGCGCTTCCAAAGCTTGGCTGACTTGTTGATAGACCCCGTTGTGTTTAATGGAGCCACCACCATATATGACCAGTACTTTTTGATCGCTTGGAATACTGTGGGCGATGCTTGCGATTTTGCCTTTACCAAAGTGTATTTGAGTAGGGTTAAGGTAAGAAAATTCCATTAAATTAAGCCTCATAAATAATTGAAAATACAATGCGAACTTGGCTAAAGTTATCTGTGTCCAAGTTGTGAGTTGCATATTAGTGCTTATGTATTGAGAAAAATACCACTTAAAGTGGAATAAAGTTGCCTATTAATGCTTTAATATGTATTTTGTCTAGGGTGTGTGATTTTCATGAATGGAGTGTGTAAATGACAATACTTGCGAAACTGATGCAATCTTATGCAGACTTTAAATCATTGAATATGCTTGAAGGTTCCCGTAAGACGCTAATACCAGGCGTGAGTTTTTATCGTGTGAGCAAGGCCAGTGGTCGTCAGCCTTTGTTATATCAATCGGGAATCATTGTTATGGGGCAGGGGCATAAAGAAATTCATCTCGGGAATGAAACCGTGTGTTATGGCCCAGGCGACTTTTTGGTACTAGGGGTACCTTTACCTTTGGAGTGTGAGGCTTTTTCTGAGAACGGTTTACCTATTCTGGGTTTATCTATCAACGTAAATTCAACACTTTTACATAAATTAGTGAACCTACTTGCAGATGAGAGGGCTCAGAGTGAGGGGTACGCAAGTCCTACTTCTAACTTAGACCTAGGCATCAAATCTGAGAGTATCAATAACGCTTTGGATGATACGATTAAACGATTGCTACATGTTCTGCATAATGATATTGAAGCCAAAATCATTGGACCTGCACTTGTAGAAGAGATCGTTTTTCGTGTATTGACGGGTGAAAATGGCCATATATTGTTTGATCTTGCTCGTCATGATGGACACTATGCACGCATCGCTAAAGTCTTGAACAGAATGCATCATGACTATGCGCAATCGATCACGGTTGAAGGTTTGGCTGAACAAGCCAATATGAGTATATCGGGTTTCCATCGCGCGTTTAGGCAAGTCACCATGGAAACACCGCTTCAATATCTTAAGAAGGTGCGTTTAAGTAAGGCGAAAGAATTAATTATATCGGAAGGGCTTCGAGCCAACGATGCGGCGATGCAGGTGGGTTATATTAGCCCCTCTCAATTTAGTCGTGAATTTAAACGCCACTTCAATACCACGCCACGTTCATTGTTAAACTAGAGATATCTTTGGTTAGGATAAAGACTGTGAATATATTCTTATATCTTGTTGGAGCAGCTTACTGTGTAGTTTTTCTGAAGTTAATGAGACACTGTTCACGTTTCTGCGTGTGTACGCCTAGGCCTACGCCCTTCGGCTGATCTAACTAAGCCTAGTTGATCCCTATTATTACCTTCATCGAAACAAACGGAGATAAGCAAAAAACTTCAGGCCTTTTTGCTTACCTCAGTTATCAATTTCGATACTTTTGAAACTTTCCTTATTAGGGTTTCCTACAAGCCCGTTTAGTGAACGCGATGATTAGGTATTTCGGCACCTTTCATCGCTTTTTTTTGCCTAGGATTTGACATTGGTCCAATTTATTTATTCAGTCAGGCTCGTTTCGGTTCTATAAATAATCAATTAAGTAATACTTAATTGAAAACTACACCTAACTGGACGGTGAGAGGTAATTTATATGTCTTCTATTGGCTCCAAGAGGTATACGAGTAACGATAAACCACTAATTCTGAGAAAAGAGACCCTTTCAGAGTTTATGTAATAGCGCGAAATTTTTATTAGTTTACTGTCAAAACCTACGCAGATTTTAAGTTAAGGCTCATTGTGTTGGTCAAAGTAAAGTACTAGTAGCGACTGTTTGAGTTTTCACACAGCTTAGAGAATAAGCTATCCATGTTTAGAAATTAAGTTACACTGTAACTTGAATATTTTGACTTTAATGGGAATGGTTATCAGGTGTCAACGGTCCTTTTCATTATTCCTAGTACCGCTCGCTTTGGTTCTTTTTAAAATGAGTTCCTTCAGTTATTTGACCGAACACATTGATAGCAAACTTGTAGAATTAAATGAAAATGGTACGACTGAAAAGTTAATGGAAAAACCTTAAGCTTTTGAAGCGGCCTCAACAATAAAAACTGAAAACACAAAAGACAGAGTTTATGATTATGGTTGACCAGGCAAAGCTTCCAACTCGTATACACCTTAGGATGCTTCGAAGTGAAATTATTAGTGTCTCTGCGATAAAGCTAGCGATCTTGAATCTGCGGAAATGATTCCTTTACCTCGAGATTGCTTTAGATTGATTCTTGCGCTGACTTTTGTGTTCATAGCAACAGGTTGCACGTGGTCTGATAAGTCGTTGAACGCGGAGATACTTGGTGCCAATGGCCTCTTTTTTGATGCTCATGACCAACTCTATGTCGCTAGTGTTATTGGTGCTGGTATCTGGGTAATTGATCGTGAAAGTGGTGAGACGAAGAAAGTTCTCAGCGAAAATCAGGGGGTATTTTCTCCTGATGATGTGACTATCGGACCAAACGGAGTGGTCTATTTTACCAACACTCTACATGGTACCGTCGGTTCACTCTCGCCAGATGGAAGGGTGACTGAGATTGCCAACCTAGGGATTGGAGTCAACTCGCTGACGCTAGCGGATGATGGTCAACTCTGGGTTGGACGTGATTTTCTTGGTGATGGACTCTATCAACTCGATCCTGATGGTAAGACTGAACCTAGAACTGTTATCACCGAACCTGGTTGGATCAACGCAATGGACTTTGGGCCGGATGGGATGCTCTATGGCCCTGTCTATAGTAAGTCTGTTGTGGTACGAATAAACCCCTTGAATGGTGTTATGACGTCTGTTGCTGAAGAGTTTTCGGCAAAGCTTCACGCGGTGAAATTTGACCAGGCTGGTCGCTTGTATGTGCTTGAGAGTCGTCCGGGTCGAGTAATTCGGATTGATCTCGATAGTGGTGATCGAACCGTTCTTGGGAGTTATGCTCCGGGCCTCGACAATCTTGCGTTCGACTCGAGCGATCGACTCTTCGTATCAAGCTATTTAGACGGCTCTATTCATGAAGTTATGAAAGACTTTTCACTACGTGTAGTGAGAGGCCCGTCCGAGAAAGCAGTTAGTTATACGCTTGCATTTTTCATCGGTATACCGGTTTTCTTTGTACTCGTGCTTATAGCAATAGTGGTCTTTTTGAGGCGGGTGTACTTGCGTCATCGAACGGTCAACTAAGGTAACTGGATACGTGTATTTAGGGAGGTGTTTAACGCACTATATTCGTAACTGGCAGAAGCATGTTCTACTTAATTGATTAAAGGGTAAACAAAGAATTTAATAGAACGGTCCAACTATAAAACTCAGTAGTCGGACTTGGTGAAGTTGGTGTGTTAGTCGGCATAAGCTTTATAAATGTATCTAGAGATAATATAAAATTGAAAATATTTATTCTTATAATTTGTGTTTTATTCCTTGTATCTTGCGCTGAAACGCCGAAATGTAACTATAGTGGTGATAGTTCTCTAGAAGCAAATGCAGGTTGTTTAGTCGTTCATGAAAATAAACTATTGATAGTTGAAGATAGTAAAGGGCGAATGTCATTGCCTGGAGGCAGTAAGAATTCTGGCGAAGTAGCACAATGTACTGCAGAGAGAGAGGTTTGGGAAGAGACTGGGGTAGAAGTTAAGGCCGTTAAACGAATCACAACATTTAATAACGGATTTCAGTTGTTTGAATGTGATATTTCAGGAAAACAAGTCTTAGATGGTGCTACTCGTCCTTGGCGTTTTGAAATTGATGAAATACATTGGTTTGGGCTTAGCCAATTTGTAAATAAAAATTGGCGTTATCCTGAGCAGTTGGCTTTAATGAAAGCGCATCTAAAAAATCATTACACCGATGACTAAATTATTATTTCGAGCTATAAATACCATCGAGAAAGTTGAATCGCCTAACAAGTGACTATGGTGTCAAACCCTAATTTTTAACTCATTTTAGAGTCCCACATGACGTCATCTCTGACCATCGAATTTAAGATGACAATCATCTTTCTCACGCAGGGAATAATTGCTATTTTCTTCGGTTTTCCAGCAGCTACTAATCGCTGATATGTAGACTTGAATACAGGATTGCACTGCATTGCTGACATCATAGCCATATACATCACAGTCCTGATGTTATGGCGTCCACCTCTTATTATTCGTTTGCCTTCGTAAATACCACTTTCTCTATTAATTGGAGCGACACCAATCAATGCGGAAGCTTGTTTATTAGTTAGATAACCCAATTAAGGCATGTCGCTTAAAAGGTTAAATGAGACAACATTACCAACTCCTGGCATGCTTTGAATTATTTTATTTTTGGTTTTGTATTCGTCGCATTCTTGAATGAGCTTTGAAAGTTTTCTATCGATTTTTTCGAGCTGGTTTTTAAGTGCTGTCAGCATAGGTTTGATATTACCTGTAATTTCTTTAGGCATAATTTGAAGTCGATTTTTTTCCATCGTTTGCATGGTCATTAGCTGTCTAAGGCGTGATAATAAATCACTCATAGCTAGCGCTTTATTGAGGCCTTAATAAGGAGCGCTTAAACTTCATGGTATCCGCTTTAAATGCTTGGCCAGATTTTCCTAAAGCTTATAATTCCCAACCAAGGCTTTTGATCAAAAGCCAACCCTTTTTGAAAAGAGGTAAACCGCTAGCTCACAACCTAAAGCAACCATTATCTTGATGCTGAACAATGCTATCCTTAGCATTTGTAAAATACGGATTCAGTCTAATAAAAGGTTCTGGTAAATAGCTCATAAGAGAATCTAGATAGGATGTTCTGATTTAAATGGTTCAGGAAACAATTCAGGCAAGTCAGCAATACTATTGATTACATGATTTGGTTGATATGAATAGTTCTCTAATTCTTCCATAGACGTCCCACCAGACATCACCAATACGGTATTGTAGCCCATTTCAACACCGCCCAGAATATCGGTGTACATAGTGTCACCAATCATGACTATTTGCTCTGTTCTAAGTTTTAACTTTTTCCGAGCTAGACGCATCATAATGCCGCTGGGTTTTCCAACATAAAAAGCTTTTTTACCTGTAGCCTTTTCTACGAGAGCCGTTATCGCACCACAACCTGGACGAATACCGTCTTCAACAGGGCAACTTATATCTAGGTTCGTTGCAATTAACTTTGCTCCTTTGAATACCATCTTTGTCGCTTTTTCTAAGTTTTCAAAGTTAAGTGAACGACCCTCTCCGATAACCACATAATCAGGATCGTCATCGACAATGGAGTAGCCGTTTTCATGCAGCGCTAAGTTTAATCCACCTTCGCCAATGGCGTATGCCGTGCCGTTAGGTTTTTGATTTGCAAGAAAGCTAGCCGTAGACATTGCACAGGTAAATATGTGCCCTTCTTGGGCATTAATACCCATTTTATTTAATTTATAGGCAATGTCGCGACAGGTTTTTTGACTATTATTGGTTAAAAACAGCAACGGTATTTTATTTTCTATCAGCCTATTGATTACATCAACAGATCCATCAATAGGATTCGTGCCTTTATAAATTACGCCATCCATGTCGATAAGAAAGCCAAGTTTATTTGTCATAAATAACCTTTATAATGTGTATTAAGATTGGATTGTAATTACAACATCCCGTAAGGGATATGAATTACATCTGTAGCGCTTATTGCATCTTCGAAGAAGGTGTTAGGTCATTAGCTATGCTTATTAGGTAGACCGACCTACCTCAATCGTCGTATCACTGATGTTGATGTCAGTCTCCCGTTGCCACTCCGGTGGCGCCCAAAAGTGCTTTAATCTCTCCGCAACAGGTCCGGCCCTCATTGCGTCGCGGAACATATCCACCCATTCGTGAAAGTTCAGCTTGATTAGATTATGGCTTCTGATTTGATACGGTATGCCATAGTCAACAGGGTTGTTTTCATCTTCTTCTACAAACGTGCCGAAGATCCGGTCAAATACAATGACAATCCCACCGTAGTTCATATCGATATATTGAATATTTCTGCCATGGTGAGCCCTATGATGGCTGGG
>Ga0209825_1000829_pt1 | contig 17545 bp, 10 predicted proteins | sample EN8Hudsemesocosm_FD_184631 | JGI IMG/M metagenome (GOLD analysis project Ga0209825, IMG submission 184631) | Methane-oxidizing microbial communities from mesocosms in the Hudson Canyon - EN8B Hudson Canyon (SPAdes) (version 2) | ecosystem: Environmental > Aquatic > Marine > Cold seeps | place...
CCAGTTGAGGGCTTTTACGCACTTGTTCTAGTGAATATCGTTTCATAAATGGAAAATCTAAAGCCCACCAACAAATACCAATAATAGGTACCCAAATGAGTTCTTTTTTTAGAAAGAATTTCAGCATTGGTATGCGTCGATTTAAAACTTTTTGAGTAATGGGTATATCTGACCATGATTGATGGTTGCAGTTGACGAAGTACCAGTCATCCATCGAAAGGTCATCGATATCCGTTATATCAAATTCAGTTTTGAGAAAAATAGTCATAAAAAAACTATTCAAAGAAACCCAGTTAGTCGCACTGGCAATTAAGATTTTTGTCGCCGTTTTCTTTATGAAAGGTAGGGGGATTAATAGTTTTAAAAAGGCACCGACGATTAGTATGGGTGTCCAAAATAAAGTGTTAAGAATAACGAACGTTAAGATTAACGTGCCTTTAAGGCGTTCAGGTAAAAAAGTAAGCATAATAAGACTCTAAAATTTTTCCTGAGTCTAACTGGCCGCTTATTTAATTTCAAGAAATTGAGCTGACGTATGTGTTGTTCGGTATGGAGTCGGAGTTAATCTCCTAATAATTGGCCAGTTTTTTCATCTGCTTTCGACTTTATTTCAGGCGTAATATGGTTCGATAGTGTCGCGATAGCTGCGGCCATAACGGCAATGTCGTCGGTATAACCCAAAAAAGGAGTTAAATCAGGAATGCCATCAATCATGCTGATGAAGTAGCTAAGGCTACCAATAATGACCGTACGGCACCATATTGGTGTTTCAGGTGCACGTAAAGTGTAGTAGAGAATGAATGCGTGTGAAACAGCTTCTCTACCCACTGATCGCAGTGAGGACTTTATTTTTTTAACAAGTCTGTTTTCAGAAATCGACGCTTCGTCTTTTGTAACCTTTGTCATTAGTTTTCGTCAAAGGTTGGGCTTAATTGTTGATCTTTTGTTGCAAAGACCATCCCCAGATTATCGTCTTGTATCCATAATAATGAGATTACATTGCCGGGTACAAGCGCTTCATCATTTGGTGAAATAAAGCCTTTAAGGGTAAGTGTTTGGCCAATAATACTTTCTGTACCCGCATTGATAACAGCATCAAATGTTATTTCAATTCGATTACCATCCAGCGTGCAAGTTTCACTTTGTATGTTTGGTGCTTTTTCTATTAGGGGCGTTGATAAGGTATTTTGGGTGATACCTGTGCCAACCGTATGTTTAATGAATACTGATGCGCCTTCCAGAGTCGCGCTGCAGTCATTATTTACGTTACCCGAAATTTGGTCAGACAGCGTGAGTATAGAGTTGTTTACATTTCGTAAGGTGTTTGCCCCAGGGTTTATACCAAAGGTGTTGCCCAATAAAGTATATCGAGAGTCCTCGTTGTTGGAATTAGTGAACTCAGGTATGGTTTCGCTAAGCTCAGTTGCGATGGTGATCCCACGGCCACGATCCAGTCCATTTCTATCTAAGCCTGTTGTATAAACAAAAGCTAGATGTTTGCCGTCTTTAGTTGAATGACCTTTCGGTGCGAGCGATCCGTCCAATGTAATTAATCCTCTATTTTTTGTCACTGAATCATCTACTGTCGCAACAAGCGAGATGTCCCGCGAAATAATAGGGCCAGAATTGAAATTGTTTTGGGAGCCAACGGCATTGTTTTCCCTTCGACTTCGTAGGTGACTTCGGAAGTGTGTATTAGTTGAGGGTTGGCTAAGCGTTACGACACCATTATTGATTACCCATTGCTCAGTTTCTGCAAACAGCTCCAGTACGTTGTTATTATCACTGGAGGTCTCATCCTCTAAATTTAAAGAGTAATTAATTACGCCATAGGTTTTATCGTTCAGCTGGTTAATCGTAAACTCTTCATCCGCTTGGGTATCGTGCGTTTCTTGGCCATGAATTTCCCAAGAAAAAATGTTTAAGTCCTCTCTTTGAGAGCCACGATTGAAGTTGTTGTCGCTAATTTTATTAACATTAAAGCTTCCGCCGGTACTGTAGTTGGCACCAACTAACCATGTTGGGTTGACACTGGTGTTAGGCAAGTCTTCAAAACTAATGGGAAGAGAGCTATCGGTGTCTCGTTCATACTCATTGGCTTTATAAAGTTTGGAGAAAAAAGGATTAAACTGCCAACCGATGTTTTCTGCGCCATTATCGTTTGGAACCTGCTGAGATAAGGTACGAGCATTTAATAAGAAGCCTTCCGTCGACGCGGAGGTATCATTTTGTATCGAAGTGGCCAGAAAGTTGTTTGGGGAGCTTGTTTCGAGGGCAAAGTTATTGGCTTGGCTAATTGCCAAAGATGCCCGAGTAAAAGGAATGACTGATGATAATATTTCTTTCCGTGCATCGAAAAGAGAGCTGAATTGATTGTAAGTAGGATAAATTGGCTCGTTATTACCTAGGGGGGAATCAGCATCAATGATTTCAGATGTTTCGGTGGCGATCACAATTTCGCGTTGGCCATTGTCCGGATTGAGATCGTTAAGCGATAGCGCGAACCAAAGTCCGTTATATTGAGTGCTGTATTGTAAACGGGCGAGGCCTTCAAGCCCGAAAGCTCTTCGGGTTCCTTTAGCAACTGGGGAGGTGCTTCGAGAGATTTCTGCCACAGCTGTTTCAACGTGTGTTCTAAAATCGACTTGTTCATCCAGAAAGTTTAATGCCCCTGTCGTGTCTAAATTGTCGGGAACGGTGATTTCATATTCTTGAGCGCTGGTATTTATTTTGGCTAATAGGTTAGCTTTGGCGAGTACTTGATTAGGGCAGTTACTAGTATCACAAGGTATCAGTGAATCTAAATCTTCTCTAGTTTCAAGGGTGTCAAAAAGCTTTTTAAGCACATAATGAGAAAAAATATTCACCGTGATTGAATTATTTAGATCCACTGAGTACAACGGCGCATACAGTACGATATTTTTTCCTTGAGAGTCTGTGCCAACAATTGCTTTAATGACCAAGTTAGATTGCTCAACATATAATTGATCAAATTCTAATTCGTAGCCGTCATTATCTGGGTGCGTTGTAATTGCCGCTGGAATGGTCGTAGAATGACCTTCCCCAAATTCATGGTCTAAAGCAACAATTGAAATATTGTTTGTATTAATATTATTGCGTTCAATTAGGCCGTTTTCAGTGTTAGTTTCAATACGTACGCCAATTGTTTCCGCTGCTGCATTTGCGTCGCCACTTCCGCTCCCATCACCGGGTGTACTTGGGACAGTAGGGGTACCATTATTGATAGGGTTGCTGCTTTCTCCACCGCCAATGCCTGCATTACCGCATGCTAAAAGTATCCAGCTGAAAAGAATAATGTTGGAGAGTTGAAAAACGTGTTTAAACATAATGACAATGTGCCTGTGATTGATAGGACCAACAAATAGACTGACAAATAAGGGCTAGAAGTTGACTATACACCCCTAAGTTATAAAATCTGTGATATTTCTGTAGTTTTTGTATTTTGAATAAAAATTGCCTAGTTCTGATTTTTTATTCCGACGTGAAATGTGTTTTCCAACGATCACCTTGCGACTCGTGCCATTGAATGAGTGTTTTCAATTCGTCCAGTAGTGCGTTTATGTCCGTATCAATGGCAACATGTCCTGAATTCTTATTTAGTGTCTTTAAATGGTGCTCAGTTTTTTGTACGATGGATCTAAGCTTTGGTACGCCGCAGTAGTGGCAGGCTCCGTGTAATTTATGCACAACCTCTTCTAGTCTCTTAAGGTCATTCTTTGCGTGGACTTGTTCCATTTGAGTGTGTTCAGCCGGTAATGAATCGAGAAATTTCTCCAAAAATAAGGTGGCCAGTTCTGGATTGTTATTGCTTAATTTTAGGCTTTCTTCGAAGTCGATACTTTCTGTGCATATTTGCTTATCTGATTCTTCTTTTTCTGAGTTAGCTTGACGCTCAATTTTGTGGGGGGGTTGGGGGGCAGTTTCTGTAGACTGATTAATGATTTGTTCATTAGCCGATTCATTTCTTTGGTAAAATTCAGGTACGAATTCTTGAATAGCTGATTGTAACTTGGCTTCATCAATGGGTTTGGTGATTAAACGCTGGAAGCCTTGTTTTAAAAATGTTTCTTTTTCTTCTGGCAGGGCGTAAGCCGTTAACGCAATAATCGTAGTATTCAAGAACGCATCATCCAATTTACGGATTTTTTTCATGGCTTCGCCACCATCCATACCAGGCATTTGGATATCCATAAAAATTAGTGAATAAACATGTTTTTTACATTGCTCGATTGCTTCAAAGCCATCGCTGGCTGAGTCTGCAGAAATACCTAAACTTTCAAGTATTGAAACCACTAAGGACAGATTTATGTCGTTGTCATCAACAACTAAAATTGAATGCAGTGGTTGTAATAGTGAGGTTGGGGCGGTAGTGGCTGTTGGGTTTAATAAAACAATAGGATCAATGACCTTCTCGAACTGATGCTTATGAGTGTTTGAGTAAAGATCTTCTAGTGCTTGGTAAAATCGTGTACGGGTAAGCGGTTTGACGATGTGAGAGTTTGCAAACTGAAGGGCACTTTTTTCATAATTTTCTAGGGTTGGTGTGACTAACAATATTTTTTGGCCAAGCGCGCTGAGTTGTTGGATAAGCGTGCTGTTTTCTATTTGATTGAGTTCGTTTCGATCAAGGCAAAGTACGGTAATTGGTGACTGAGTGGTCTCATTTACTGACTCATTTTGAGCGCCATGAACCTGTTTTGCTAATGAAAGCAGATGATCTTGCGAATCTGCAAATTTAAAGTCCATCATCCATGAACGAAAAAGGTGTTCAATGGCTAAACGTGGGGCTTCTCTGGCTTCGAGGCAAAATATTTTCTTGTTGGTGAGTTGGTTAAATTGCTCTTCATTCAGAGGTTGTACATGTAGTTCGATTGGAAGCGTAAACCAGAAAGAAGAACCTTTACCTAGTTCGCTTTCGAAGCCGATAGTGCCATCCATTTGTTCGACCAGATTTTTAGAAATTGCTAAGCCGAGCCCAGTCCCACCGAAATTACGCGCTGTTGTTGCATCGGCTTGTGAGAAGGCACTAAAAATAGAATGCTGTTGTGCGCGTGAAAGCCCAACACCGGTATCATCAATCGAGACTTTGATGAATTCTCTTGAAATACCGGGTGTTTCTTCCGCTAGCATCACGCGAACAACGATATCTCCCGATTGCGTGAACTTAATGGCATTGTTGATGAGGTTAGTGACGACTTGTTTAATACGTAATGGATCACCAATGATTTCGTCGGGAACATCCTGATAATGGAGGTGTACGAGCTCCAAATTTTTTGCATGAGCGGTTGGGGCTAGCATGGTGACGACGTCTTCAATTAGGTATCTGAATGAAACCGGCGCCTTTTCAAGTAATAATTTTCCGGCCTCGATTTTTGAAAAATCTAAAATATCATTAATAATTAAAAGTAGAATGTCGGATGACTTTTTGATGGTCGATAAGTGGTCTCGTTGATGGCTGTTTAACGGGCTTTTTAATAATAAATTAGTAAAGCCAAGAATACCGTTCAGCGGAGTGCGTACTTCATGGCTCATATTAGCTAAAAACTCTGACTTAGTACGATTAGCAAGCACTGCCTGTTTACGAGCAATGTCTAATTCAACGTTCTGTACTTCAATCGTTTCGAGTGTTTCTCTTAAGTCTTCTGTTGTTTGTTCTATTTCTAAGGTCATATCCGTTTGAGTTTGACTCAAACGTGTGGCGAGAGTATTAATTCCAGATGCAAGCTCGTTAATTTCTTTTGCGTAAGCACCTTCGATAGAAATATGACTTTTCCCTTTAACGATGTGTTGAAGCTTATAGGCCATATCATTAATAGGCTTAACGATTTTTTGGCTTAAATAACGGACGGTAATAAAGCACATAGTCAGAACGACAAGCAGGTACCAGATCGCTTGTTTTATTATGTCGCCAAATTTAGTCATGGTTTGGCTGTCATTTACTTTTATTAACAGCCAGCCACTTATTGTTAATGATTTTGATTTAATTGAGGCAATTTTGTTTATCTTATTCTTCGTATCTGATTGGGCACTAATGATGGGCGCTATAAAAAAGGACTTGCCCTGGAATGAAATCAATTTAGGCGACGTTCTAGGGAACGTTTCGGGGTTTAGGCGTGCGGCTAGGCGAGGCCCCTGATGATTTATGACTTGATGGCGACCATTTAAGAGTGTGACAGAGTCTACGAGATTAGAGCTGAGTATGCTTTTAGTATATATGTCAGGTTGAGCCGATGAATCTAATGTCGACTTACCAAGAATATTTGTTGTCGTGAGTGTTAGTTGTACTAATTGATCGAGGTAGGATTGTTTTGAATCATTTAGTCTGTTCGTGATTAAATGCCAGGCAAGGCTAAATACCATGATTAAAATGGGCAGTATGACAATAATTAAAATACGTGCTTGGAGACTAAAAGACTTCATATTATTTGTGTTGTTTTAGCTTCATTAAGTGAATCCATTTCGCGAAATGTTCTTGCAGTGTATCATTTCACCAGATTATCGCATTTATTAAAAAGGTTATTCATGGATTTTCCTACAATTGAAGATTATATAGGCAATACGCCTTTAGTTCGCCTCCAGCGTTTGGCCGGTGATTCAAACAATACTATTTTGGTGAAGCTTGAAGGCAACAACCCTGCTGGCTCGGTTAAAGATCGGCCTGCATTAAGTATGATTCAGCAGGCAGAAAGTCAGAGTGTTATTAAACAGGGCGATACCTTGATCGAGGCGACGAGTGGTAATACCGGGATTGCGCTGGCAATGGCCGCTGCGATCAAAGGTTATCGAATGATTTTGATCATGCCTGAAAATGTGAGTCTTGAGCGTAAAACGTCCATGGCTGCTTATGGTGCCGAAATGATCTATGTGACCAAAAATGAGGGTATGGAGGGGGCACGAGACCTGGCTCAAGCAATGCAAGAGAAAGGTGAGGGTATTGTACTGGACCAATTTGGGAATCAAGACAATCCTTTGGCGCATTATCAGGGCACTGGGCCTGAAATTTGGCAGCAAACGAAAGGAACAATTACTCATTTTGTCAGTGCTATGGGTACAACTGGTACGATTATGGGCACATCTCGTTACTTAAAAGAGCAGAATGAAAAAATCCAAATTATTGGTCTTCAACCTGAAGAAGGGGCCGCTATACCGGGTATTCGCCGTTGGCCAAAAGAATATTTACCCAATATATTTGATGAAACGCGCGTTGATAAAATCATGGGTATGGGGCAGGAAGAAGCAGAGCAAACAATGCGAGCACTGGCGAAAGAAGAAGGTATTTTTTGTGGTGTTTCATCCGGCGGAGCGGTTGCGGGCGCATTACGTTTATCGAAAAAGCTTGAAAACGCAGTAATTGTCGCCATTATCTGTGATCGAGGAGACCGTTATCTTTCAACAGGTGTGTTTGAATAGATCTTTTTTTACTTTCTAGTGTTACTTTTTAACGTATTAATCATAGGGTGCTTCACAAACCATGGCCAAAAGGCGACGTCAAAATACTAAAGTATCTAAAAACCTGATCGAGTGTGAAATTCTTCGTTTAGGACATGATGGTCGTGGTATCGCAAAATATGAGGGTAAAACCCAGTTTGTTGAGGGCGCTTTGCCAAATGAAAAGGTGAAAGCTAAGTATATTACTCAGCGCTCAAAATTTGATGAACTGAATACGGTAGAGGTTTTAAACGCTTCGCCAGAAAGAGTGACGCCGCCATGTCAGCATGCAGATGTTTGTGGTGGCTGCAGTTTGCAGTACATGTCGGTTGCGGCTCAAATTAGTTATAAAGAAGGCGTGCTAAAAGAACAGTTTAAGCATTTTGGCAACTTAAGTTCGAGTGAGTGGTTTGACCCTATTGTTGGTGAAAGCGAAGGTTATCGAACCAAAGCGCGCTTAGGCGTTGTTTATGTTGGGGCACGAGATGAAGTGATTATTGGTTTTCGCGAAAAACGAAACAAGCTTATTACAAATATAGAAAGCTGTGTGGTGCTTGATCCTCGTGCCAGTAATTCGATTTCTGATTTTAGAGAATTAATTGCTTCGCTTTCTATTCGACAGAATATTCCCCAAATAGAAATCGCGATGGGCGATGAGCGTGCAGCACTGGTTGTACGCCATATGGTTGCGTTCACGGATGATGATCTTATTAAATTACGTTTGTTTGGCGAACGGGTTGATTTTGAAATATATCTGCAGCCGGGAGATGCCAGTACCGTACATAAAATCTGGCCTGAAAATACGATTGATAGGCTATATTTTTCGCTTGCTCTACCAGAAGTGCCGACCTCAGAGCTTAAACAGAAAACTTTGAAATTAGGCTTTCATCCAACGGATTTTACGCAAGTAAATTCCGGGGTTAATCGTAAAATGATTAATCGAGCACTGGAATGGTTGGATATACAATCAACTGACCGAGTGCTTGATCTATTTTGTGGGCTTGGAAACTTTACAATACCGATGGCCTGTCTCGCTAAAGAGGTTGTAGGGGTTGAAGGAAGTGAAATGATGGTTTCGCGTGGGCGCGAAAATGCGGAACTAAATGATTTGGAGAATGTCTCTTTCTCTGTCGATAATTTACAGGCGGATTTTACGAAGGCCGCGTGGGTAAAAAAAGGCTTTGATAAGGTTTTAATCGACCCGCCACGCTCAGGTGCTTTGGATATTGTTAATCATATCAGTAAATTTAAAGCTCAGCGGATTGTGTACGTTTCTTGTAACCCTGCTACCCTTGCAAGAGATGCAGGCGTTTTGATAGACAAAGGATATAAACTGGTGAAAGCGGGCGTGATGGACATGTTTCCACATACATCACATGTAGAGTCCGTAGCTTTGTTTGAAAAGGCTAATAAAAAGCGAGGTGCGAATGGTTAAGGTTCGTGAAGACTATATTGCAGATGCGGGTGATGAAAACGCTATTGAACAATGGCTAACTAAAATCACTGCGATTACTAATTTTAATGACATTGAAACAGTGCGTAGAGCCTGTTTAGTGAGTATGGATATTAAAGCCAAAGCGGTTGAGCAAGACCGTGTATGGGCGCAAGAGCATAATAGTTTCAAAATCGGCCTAGAAATGGCCCAAATTTTGGTTGAACTAGAGTTAGATCAAAATGCCATTATTGCCGCAATTCTGTACCGTGCAGTACGTGAAGAAAAAGTATCGATCTCGGAGGTTCGCGATAGCTTTGGAGCAGAAATAGCGAAGCTTATTGAAGGTGTTGCACGCATGGCTGCGATATCAGCGACACATAGTCCGTTAAAAGGCTCTGTTCTGGGGCAAACTCAAGGCCAAATCGACAACGTTCGAAAAATGTTGGTCACAATGATCGATGACGTCCGTGTTGTTTTGATCAAATTAGCCGAACGAACCTGCGCCATTAGAGCGGTTAAGGATGCAAGCTCAGAAAAGCGTCAGCGTGTGGCACGCGAGGTATTTGATATTTATGCGCCTTTGGCGCATCGCTTAGGCATTGGTTATATCAAGTGGGAGCTCGAAGACCTTTCATTTCGATATCTGCATACTTCGGCGTATATGAAAATTGCGAAGCTATTAGATGAACGAAGAATCGATCGAGAATCGTTTGTGCTACGTGTAACAGAAAAGCTTGAACTAGAGCTTGAGAATGCACACTTACAAGGTGAAGTAGAAGGCCGAAGCAAACATATTTATAGTATTTGGCGAAAGATGCGTCGTAAGCATTTAGACTTTTCTGAAATTTATGACATCCGCGCTTTTCGTATATTAGTACCGACAGACCAGGATTGTTATGCCGTGCTAGGTGTCGTCCACTCTTTGTGGCGACACATTCCTTATGAATTTGATGACTATATTGCCAACCCCAAAGAGAATGGCTACCGCTCGTTGCATACAGCGGTAATTGGGCCTGAAGGTAAGGTGATGGAGGTACAAATTAGAACAAAGGAAATGCATGAAGAAGCCGAGTTAGGCGTTTGTGCACATTGGCGCTACAAAGGTACTGATGTAAAGAGTCGCTCGTCGGGTTATGAAGATAAAATAAGCTGGTTACGACAAGTACTCGAATGGCAAGAAGAAGTGGGTGACGCTTCAGAAATTGCTGATCAGTTAAGTGCTGATGTCGGTGAGGATCGTATTTATGTTTTTACACCAAATGGTCATGTTGTAGATCTACCCGCGGGCGCGACTTCTGTTGATTTTGCTTATCGCGTTCATACCGAGGTGGGGCATGCTTGTCGAGGCGCAAAGGTAAATGGTCGAATAGTGCCGTTGACCTATTCGCTTCGAACTGGCGAGCAAATTCAAATATTGACGTCAAATAACCCTGCGCCGAGCCGTGACTGGTTAAATCCAAGTTTAGGGTACTTGCGTACGTCACGATCTCGGGCAAAGGTGATTCATTGGTTTAAGGCACAAGACCGTTCACAAAATATTATTGATGGTAAGGCGTTATTAGGTGATGAGCTCAAGCGCTTATCGATTGGTGATGTTAGTTATCGAGAATTAACCGATCAGACTCAGTTTCATGAACCTGATGACATGTTTGCGGCCATTGGCGCGGGCGACTCGAAGCCAACGCATATTGCCCATATCGCTCAAAAGCTCATACAGCCTAAAGAGCAGCAATTAAGTTTACGCTTGCATCAGCCGCAAGATGGTCAAGCAAATACCGGTACGAAAGATGATATTAAAATTAAAGGCGTCGGGCGCTTATTAACCAATATTGCAAATTGCTGCCAACCAGTTCCTGGTGATCCTATTACGGGTTATATCACCGTGGGGCGAGGGGTTTCGATTCATCGACAAGACTGCATGAATTTATTACAGCTTGAAGACATGGAACCTAACCGTATTATTGAAGTGTCTTGGGGGCTATCTGAAGATACCGCCTATAGTGTCAATGTTGAAATTCAAGCATATGATCGAGAAGGTCTATTACGTGACATTACAACGGTGCTTGCGAATGAGCAAACAAACGTAACGGGCGTGAATTCATACTCGGATGCGCAAGAGAATATCGCGACGATTACGCTCATCATGGAAGTCACTAGTTTGGATATATTGGGTAAAGTGCTGGCAAAAATAAAGCAGCTACCCAATATTATTGATGTGCGTCGAAAAAGAAATGCTTAAGGGCTGCTGTTAATGTATCAAATGGACGATTTGCTTTACCTTATGGCGCGACTGCGTGACCCTGAACATGGCTGTCCATGGGACTTAAAACAAAGTTTCGAGTCAATTGTGCCGCACACGCTTGAAGAAGCCTATGAGGTAGCTGATGCGATTTCACGTGGAGATCGCAACGATATTAAAGATGAGCTAGGTGATCTGTTATTTCAGGTGATTTTTTATGCCCAACTTGGGAAAGAGGAACAAAGTTTTGTTTTTGGGGATGTGGTCGATAATATCGTACAAAAACTAGTGCGCCGTCACCCTCATGTCTTCCCAGAAGGACAGCTTCGGCAGCACTTTCCTGAAGGCTCGACCTTCAGCGATGATCAAATAAAAGCACAATGGGAAATCATCAAACAAGAAGAGCGACGATTAAAAAAGCAGCTTGGCTCAAGCATCCCTACAGCTAATTCTAATAAGTTTCAGCCTGAAACAGACAGCATTCTAAGTGATGTGCCTTCAAACTTACCGGTATTAAATCGAGCTGAAAAACTACAAAAGCGTGCAGCGCATCATGGTTTTGACTGGCCTAATATCAAGCCCGTGATTGAAAAGCTTGAAGAGGAGCTGGCGGAGTTAAAAGTTGAATTAACGAAAGCAGAAGGTAAATCTCTTGATGATGAGCGTGTACATAGCCGCCTGCAAGACGAAATGGGGGATGTACTCTTTTGTTGTGTGAACCTATCTCGATTTTTAAAAGTGAAACCAGAGCAAGCGCTAAGAAGCACGAATGATAAATTCGTTCGCCGCTTTCAGTTCATTGAAGCTCAATTATTTGAATCAGACCTTACTTTAGAAAGCGCTTCGCTGGAAGAGTTAGATCGAGTCTGGGATCAAGCCAAAGCTGCTGGATTGTAGTGAATGTCTAGTGCCAGACTTACCGTTGAGACCATCGTTAAATTAGCATAACTATTCAGGTTTTGATTACTTCTAAAAATTTTAAATTGCGACCAAACAATTAAATAGACAGCGGAGTCCGCTAGTCAAACCTACGTCCTAGAAAATCTAAATATTATTACTATACTCATTAGTGAATACATTAACGCTCTTGTTTTATGTGGTGCTTAATTAGGTACATGCGATCCTAACCAGAATACCTTTTACGAATCGGAGCGAATACCTAAGCAGGTTATGGACCACTATCATCTGATTAGCGGCTCGAATAACGAAGTACAGATTAATGCTGCTTTAGAAGCATTAGACCGTCAGCTGAAATGGAACAGCAGCCATGATTGCAACAAAGATTTATCTATTAGATGATGACTCAGGAATTTTATCTCTACTCAACAATATGGTCGAAAGTATAGGGCTTGAGGCGCAATGTTTTCTGAATGGGCAGACTTTTTTCGAGCAAGTCACCCAGTTGGAACAAGGTGCTTTGTTGGTGCTGGACTTGAATATGCCCGGTATGGATGGCATTGAAGTGATGCGTCGTCTAGCGAAAATAACTAACCCGCCAGCATTACTTTTGATAAGTGGTCATGATGTGGGGGTATTACATGCAGCAGAAAAGCTGGGGCGTGTTCACCAACTCAATATTATCGCATCACTTAATAAGCCTCTTCGTTTGAGCGTCTTCCAGCAAACCGTGCAAAATTTTTGTGAGGGCAACAAAAGGGAAGTCGAAACCAGTCCGATGCTTGAAAAAGAATTGGTTATTGTCGATGAGTTACGTGCGGCTTTAAAGCATGAACAAATGGTGCTTTTTTACCAACCACAGATTAATATAAAAACAGGTGAATGTGCGTCCTGTGAAGCCTTGATCCGATGGAAACACCCAAGCAGAGGGCTAGTTTTTCCGGATGAATTCATCCAAATTGTTGAAGCGTATGGCGGTATGGAATTGTTAACTAACTGGGTGATTGCACGGGCAGTAAAGGATGCTTTGAAGTGGCAGCAGGAAGGGCACGCTATACCTATATCGATTAACGTTTCTGCCGACAATATCCGAAGTTTAGCCTTGCCGGAACAAGTGAGTGAGTTGCTTAAAGACAGTAAATTAAAACCGTCTATGATTACTCTGGAAGTAACAGAGGGGGCGTTGATGGGCGAACTTGTAACCTCCTTGGATATATTGACGCGTTTGCGTTTAAAAGGCGTAGGGTTATCAATTGACGATTTTGGGACGGGTTACTCCTCCTTAGCCTTACTACACAAAATTCCTTTTTCCGAGTTGAAAGTAGACCAGAGTTTTGTGATGGCTATGCTGAAAGATCAGGAAGCATGCGCCATTGTAAAAACCTGTATTATGCTAGGGCATGAACTCGGAATAAAGGTGGTTGCCGAAGGGGTTGAAAGTCAGGCGCACTTAAAACTATTAGCTGACTTGGGGTGTGATATTGCCCAAGGGTATTATTTTAGCCGCCCTGTATCAGAGCCTGATTTTATCGAATGGCTAGTAAATCATAAAAATTAGCACCTCTAGGGTCACATATTTAGAGTTAGAGTAAAATCCACATCGCTTATTGGGTAGCCTAAGCACATGCAGCAAAAAACTCACCTACGTCAAATGACGTAGAAGGTTTCGTCAATCAGCGAATACCGTTCTTACCCTCAATTTTTAATAATAGCTATGAACAAGTCTTAGCTAAATCGGCTTGAAATAAATGCTGTATCCATAACTATTATTAGAAAGGGTAGACTCATGAAATTGAAGACAATGCTAAAAAGCGCGGTATTAGGTGCAAGTGCATCACTATTTACGATGGGCGTAATGGCTGCTGACGATACGATCAAAGTAGGTGTATTACACTCTCTATCTGGCACCATGGCGATTAGTGAGACCACTCTTAAAGATACTGTTCTGATGATGATTGAAGAACAAAATAAAAAAGGTGGTTTACTCGGTAAGAAGCTTGAGGCTGTTGTGGTTGACCCCGCGTCAAACTGGCCGCTATTTGCTGAAAAAGCACGTGAATTAATTTCAAAAAATGATGTGGACGTTATTTTCGGCGGCTGGACATCTTCATCAAGAAAAGCGGTTTTACCCGTTATTGAAGAATTGAATGGTTTGTTATTCTACCCTGTTCAGTACGAAGGTGAAGAGTCTTCGAAAAATGTTTTTTATACCGGCGCAGCGCCTAACCAACAGGCAATTCCTGCGGTTGATTATTTGATGAACGATCTTGAAGTCGGTCGTTGGGTACTTGCAGGTACTGATTATGTTTACCCACGTACGACGAATAAAGTACTTGAAGCTTACTTAATATCTAACGGTGTTGATAAAAAAGACATCATGATTAACTACACACCTTTTGGTCACTCTGATTGGCAGTCAATCGTATCAGATATCAAAAAATTTGGTGGTGAAGGTAAGAAAACAGCGGTTGTATCAACCATTAATGGTGATGCAAACATACCTTTCTATAAAGAGTTAGGTAATCAGGGGATTTCTGCTGAAGACATCCCAGTGGTTGCGTTTTCTGTTGGTGAAGAAGAGCTTTCTGGTTTAGATACGAAGCCTCTAGTAGGTCACTTGGCTGCTTGGAACTACTTCCAAAGTGTTGAAAGTGATGCAAACGAAGCTTTTATTGCAAACTGGAAGACTTACATTAAAGACGAAAAACGCGTAACAAATGACCCGATGGAAGCAACGTATATTGGCTTTAATATGTGGTCAAAAGCCGTTGAAAAGGCCGGTACAACTGATGTAAATGCTGTTGAGCAAGCAATGATTGGTCTGACTGTACCTAACTTGACTGGCGGTACTGCTGTTATGAATAAAAACCACCACTTGAGCAAGCCAGTATTAATTGGTGAAATTCAGGATGACGGCCAGTTTGAAGTTGTATGGGAAACCAATGGTACGGTAATTGGCGATGCATGGTCGAACTTCCTACCAGGTTCAAAAGACTTAATTGCTGATTGGACTGCGCCAGTAAGCTGTGGCAATTTCAATACTAAAACAGCTAAGTGTTCAGGTCAGAACTTCTAAGAAGATGATCTTGATCAGTTTAACTAATAAATTCCGATTGACAACGCAATGTTGTGGGTCGGAGTTTATTTTCATTTTTTATTCTTAAATACCCATATTTAATTTATTAACCCCTTAATGGAGCACTATCGTGAGAACTCTTCCGATCCTTCTCGCCTGTCTGATAAGTATGTTGTTTAGCTTATCAGTTCACGCTTCACCTGCGGAGGTATCGATTTCAAAGACATCGACCCCCGAGCTGCTAACGAAATTAACCAAGGTGAAGTTAAACAAAGCGATTCCTGTTTTAAAAGAGCTGGAAGAGCATGGTGGTGAAGAAATGCTACCGCTTTTTAAGACCATGCTAAAAGGGCAGCTGTATTACGTTAAAAAAACTAAAGTTCTGGTTGCTGTTACCAAGGTTGAGAGTGAAAAAATTTACTCAGATGTTTTTACAGGCGATGCCTTGGCAAAGATGTCTAAATCAAGCGTTAAAAAAGTGCGTGTGAATAATAAGGTAAGACGCTTTTTACGTGAAACGATTGCGCGTACACAGCTATCGGCTGCAGACCCTGAAGCGCGATATAGCGCTTTAAACTCTTTATTGTCAGAATTAGATGCTGGCACCATTAAAACGATCCAGACCTTACAAAAAAAAGAAACGGATACCGAAGTCTTAGAATTAATGAACGTAGCGGTTGCGATGTTTACCTTGTCCAATAGCAATGACGTAAAAGAACGACTTTCTGCAGTACATACTCTTTCAGAGCGACTGGAAAATGAAGTGCGTAACTTGTTTGTTAAGGTGGTTAGCCAAGAGCAGGATGCCAAAGTTAAAGCCGCTGCAGAAAGAGCTCTATCATCGATTGAACAGCGCATTGAAAAATTTCAGTTTGTCGATAAAATATTTTTTGGTTTGAGCCTAGGTTCGGTCTTATTATTGGCGGCTATTGGTTTGGCCATTACCTTTGGTGTCATGGGTGTGATCAATATGGCGCATGGAGAAATGATTATGCTTGGTGCTTATACAACGTATGTCGTACAGCTAATGATGCCTAATGCGATTGATTACTCTCTTTGGGTTGCTATTCCATTGGCCTTTATTGTTTCTGGTTCCGTGGGCGTATTGATCGAACGTGGTGTGATTCGTCATCTTCATGGCCGTCCTTTGGAAACCTTGCTGGCGACTTTTGGCATCAGTTTGATTCTTCAGCAATTAGTTCGTACCGTTTTCTCTCCACTCAACCGTCAGGTACAAGCACCTAGCTGGATGAGCGGCTCTTTAGATATAAATCCTGTTTTATCTTTAACCCTGAACCGGCTATATATCTTGGCCTTTGCCTTATTGGTATTCGGATTATTGCTATTAATTTTGAATAAAACCTCGCTGGGTTTGAATGTTCGTGCTGTGTCGCAAAACCGTAATATGGCGAAAGCGATGGGGATTAAGACTGATCGGGTTGATGCCATAACCTTTGGTCTAGGCTCAGGAATTGCTGGTATGGCGGGTGTGGCGTTAAGTCAGTTAACGAATGTTGGGCCGAATCTTGGGCAAGCTTACATCATTGATTCGTTCATGGTGGTGGTGTTTGGTGGCGTGGGTAATTTATGGGGTACTTTGGTGGCTGGTTTCAGTTTGGGCCTTGCTAACAAATTTATCGAGCCGATTACCGGTGCGGTCTTGGCAAGTATCTTGGTATTAGTCTTCATCATTCTATTTATTCAGAAACGTCCAAAAGGGCTGTTTCCTCAAAAAGGGAGAGCAGCAGAATGAGTAATGTTCTTGATCAGCTTAGTTCAATGTTTAATAGTGGCGCCATGGGGCGAGAAGGCCAGGCGGGTAGTCGTACTTTACCCTTTGTCGTACTGCTATTAGCGGTTACAGTGCTTGCGTCTATTGGTAATTTAGCGATGCCTACTGACTCAATATTTTATGTCAGCACTTATACTATTAGTTTGTTGGGTAAATATCTTTGTTATGCGATGTTAGCCTTAGCGGTAGATATTATTTGGGGCTATTGTGGGATTTTGAGCCTGGGACATGGTGCTTTCTTTGCCTTGGGTGGTTATGTCATGGGTATGTATCTGATGCGCCAAATTGGTGATCGTGGTGTCTATGGTAACCCTGATTTACCAGACTTTATGGTGTTCTTGAACTGGACAGAGTTACCTTGGTTTTGGCAGGGAATGGACCAATTCTGGTTTGCAATGATTATGGTTGCGGTTGTACCGGGCTTACTAGCGTTTGTGTTTGGTTGGTTAGCGTTTCGTTCACGTGTTACGGGCGTATACCTATCGATCATTACTCAAGCACTCACCTACGCGCTAATGCTGTCCTTTTTCCGTAATGAAATGGGCTTTGGTGGTACGAATGGCTTAACTGACTTTAAAGAAATATTGGGCTTTAGTCTGCAAGAAGATAGTACGCGTATTGGTTTATTTATCGCGACCTCGACCTTGCTTTCTTTAG
>Ga0209825_1000833_pt1 | contig 17418 bp, 16 predicted proteins | sample EN8Hudsemesocosm_FD_184631 | JGI IMG/M metagenome (GOLD analysis project Ga0209825, IMG submission 184631) | Methane-oxidizing microbial communities from mesocosms in the Hudson Canyon - EN8B Hudson Canyon (SPAdes) (version 2) | ecosystem: Environmental > Aquatic > Marine > Cold seeps | place...
TACTAAATGACTCTTCCTTATTTTCGAAAGTACCATAAGTACCAACAGCCAGCCCTACGCACCCTGATAACGATAATACCGTAGATATAATGGCCAATACTCGTATCATATTAAATAGCCCTAACGCCTGCAGCATGGGCCGGAGCAAATTGGCGCTTTTTGTGCGCAGCACAAAACGTGACAGTTTGCGGAGGTCCAGCCCGAAGGGCGAACATGGCTGCACTTGTTAGGCATTTGAATAATGGTCCGGTGTAATGATTTTTAACCAATTAGAATGCTTTGTAAGTAAATCAGCTATTTCTTGATTAAACACTAACATCGAGTTCCAATTTTTATTGTAAGCAATACTAAATGGTTCAATTCCTTTTTGCATTAAAACCATATCATGCATGTGCAAGGGTCTATCTTTGGGCCATTTTGGCATAGTAGCTGGATCCCATTTTGAAGCCTCCATATCCCAGATAGCAACTCTTTTTACTGGGTGCAAAACGTAAAAATCGGTTGAAACCTTACCCTTAGTTTTTACCTCGAATGGAATTAAAACAATATCCTCTTTTGCAATTTCTTTGATAGCTACGGCCAGCTCTTTACTTGCAACGTGTAAAGGCAAATTAGTAGCTGGTATGGCATCAATACGATCTAATTTAGCATCAAACTCAACTATTGGCGGTGACCATTCTAATGGCTTATCAAAAACCTTTAGGTCATGGGGGCTATCGCCTGATTCTTTGATATACACCCCAATAAGCTCTTGGGGTATCTCATAATCAAATTCGTATGTAAAAATCTTCATTTAGTGCCTAGACATAATGACTCCCCACTAGAGTGCTGACCTCTAATTTCGTGGGTTAGCCGAAAAGCTCAGCCAGAGCCATAATATAGTTGTTACGCTATAAAATTGGAGGCCAGCACCATGAAAAACGATAACATATTATTCATCGGTTTAGATACTCACAAAGAACAAACTCAAGTCGCTTACACCCTTGACCATCGTACCTCTGAAACCAATGATTTAGGTCGTATTCAAACCACAAAAACGGGCTTTGTAAAACTTGCTCGGCAACTGCAATCTAAATATCCGCATGCCACACTTCATTTTGTTTATGAAGCAGGGCCTTGTGGTTATTGGATCTATCGTTTACTCACAAGTCTCGGTCATTGTTGTTTTTTAGTGGCTCCATCATTGATCCCAAAGAAACCTGGTGATCGGGTTAAAACAGATAAACGTGATGCGCAAAACCTAGCGCGTTTATTAAAGAATAATGACCTTGATCCTATTTATGTACCTGAACCAGAAGATGAAGCTGTTCGTGACTTATCACGTGCGCGTGAAGTCGGGATGCGTGATTTGAATGATGCAAAACATCAACTCAAATCAATGTTCCTGAGAAACAATATTCGTTATAACGGTTCCGATAGTTGGTCACTGAAACATTTACGTTGGCTGACAGAAATCGTACTACCCCACCCTTGCCAGCAAATTGTTTTACAAGAAATGATTCAAACCATCAGCGAGCGTATGGCTAGATTAAAGCGGCTCGATAACGAACTAACACATCAGGTAAAGCTGTGGCGATATTATCCTGTTGTAAAAGCGATACAGGCTATGCGCGGAGTACGTCTATTAATCGCAACCGGATTGATTACTGAACTCGGTGATTTAAGCCGTTTTGATACCCCAAGGAAATTAATGAAGTACGTGGGGTTAACACCGAGCGAACATTCAAGCGGAGATAAACGAAAACTGGGGGGCATTACAAAATGCGGCAATGGACGAGCAAGGCGCCTATTAGTTGAAGGGGCACATAGTTATCGTCACACAGCTAAGGTATCAAAAGAGATGCAAGTTCGACAGGAAGGGCTACCCAAAGAGATTATAGATAAAGCATGGGAAGCTCAGTTGAGATTATGTCGTCGATATCAACGACTAATGCAGCGTGGCAAACCTAGAAATGTTGTCATCACTGCCATAGCAAGAGAGATGATCGCTTTTATCTGGTCGATTTCAAGAGAAGTCGTTTTACCGAGAGTCGATCCTAAAACACGTTTATCACGGGTACCAGCGTAATGAGTTTAGTGCGAGTGTATTGGGTCAAGCAACGGGTGTGGTGTAATCACCGACGGCGTTAGGTAGGCAATGCAGAACACCGCATTGATCCACGAGCATAGACTGAAGACAGACACCACGACGTAAAAAGTAAGGTCGGATAGGTTCTTTGAAAGAAGAGCAACCCACGAATACCAGCTTGATAACCGTCGAAATTATTTGTTTCATCTGATGCGCTTGCACTTCCTAAGATAAATAAAGGGAAGTTAGTTAAAAAAGAAGAAAACTCTGGCTGAACAATCGGCAGGCATTTGTACGTTTAACTTGACGTGGGGAGTCATACCAACGCCACCATCAACGGCGGGTAAACCTGGCGCTGAAATTGCGCAGCAATTTGAGTGACAGGTTTTCCCGTCCGCTTGCATGGTCTGGTTAGGTTTCATTTATACACTTTATCAGACAATCTACCATCGACTCATTCTGCCTTTTTCCATAACTTTGAATATCTTTAATAACATGTAACCACTCTGTCATAAGCAATTCATCAGCTTTAACAGTCTCTTTATCTGTATTCCATAAATTTTGATATTCACCGTCTTGTCGTAAAAGGTTTTCTAATTCCACTTGGCATTTTGAGCATCTAGATGGCAACCACCAGACAAACTTTTTATGTACTTCATAAGCCTCTTTTTGTTCTTCGGCAGTACACACAAAGGAGCAAGAACACTTATAACATCTGATTGCGATATTTTCGTAATATTTCGCGCCTAAATCATAATGTCCTCCAGATGACCTCTGACTAGAGCTAGACCATTTCGATTTATCTATTTTAATATCCATAATTCGATAAACACTCGATGCCTAAGAAACCTAACGCCCGCAGCATGGGCCGGAGCAAAATGGCGCTTTTTGTGCGCAGCACAAAACGTGACAGTTTGCGGAGGTCCAGCCCGAAGGGCGAACATGGCTGCGCTTGTTAGGTATCTTGATATATGTTGACTGAAGCATGGTTTGTGTAATCTATGTCCTTGATGTTTGCACAATGCACTTTAAACGAAATGTCTGAACCTGACGGTACTGAATCAGTAAATCCCGAGCACTTATGGTAAACCTGCCCATGATTATTTATTAGGTCGGCACTTACTTTAACAAATGGAACAGCCCTTTTACCTGGGTTATTTACAACCCCTGTAATTTTTAATACATAACCGTTTGAATAGAGTTCTGTGTTAAGTAACTCTGGTGACGAGAATACACCTGAATCTATGGATTGTTGCCAATCTTGTGAACCAACCTCAAGTACTCGGTAGCCATTAACTAAGAAAAAGTAAGATGACAATAGGAAGCCCAGTACTACAAAACCAAAATTCTTGATCCATCTAGTGATAATGATTACCTCCTGTATACCTAACGCCAAGCTAAACGGCAAAAGTTGTTGGCAGTTTTTTTGCGCGTTTTTGCAAAAAAGGTGACAGCACCTTTTGTCCGATTTGAGCGTCTGGTTAAGTGCTTATTGATCATACATCAAGTGTTTCGGTATGGGTAAGTATGGAACATGCGGGGCATGCCTTTCATCAGACCACTTTGCCACAATAGAGCCTAGGGGTTCATCATACCTCCAAAGCCACTTACCATCGACAAGAACCATAGAAACATTAAACATTTTTAGCTTCGAGTTTTTATGTTCAACTTTGATATTAATCGACGTGTAATCTACTTGGTTAAGGCAATATACGCGATAAGAAAGCATTTTCTTCAAGCCTTTATGCTTTGAATACAAGTTGTCTTTTAGTCCCATAATTCCATTTTTGAACTTACTATCCATCTCTGGGTCGATTAACTTCGCAGTTTTTTTCATATCATTTAGAAGTACTGTTTTATGGAACTCTACGTATGCTTCAATAACTCCTGATTTAGGGCAGTTTTTAGCTAACAATGGAACTGATAGCGTTAATAGAAATAGGTATAAAGGAGCCCTAAGTAACATGTATAACCCTTATTTAAAGACACTTAACGCCGCGTTAACCGGAGGAGTAATGATGGCAGGTTTTGTGCGTTTTTTTGCACAAAAGATGACAGCATTACGGAGTCCGTGTTGAACGCTTTGTTAGAATTATTCATTGTTCATTCTTTGTTTAAGATTATTTAACCGTTTTAAAATATTTTCTCTTTGCTCTTGAAGCTCTTGTTCTGAGAACTCTGGCGGTAATACCTCAATATTTTTTAGAGCAATAATAGACTGTTGATAAACATCAGTGTCTAGTGCTGTACTTGGGTATTTGATACGGTGCTCTTTAGCTCGACTAAGGTATTGTTGTATAGACTTTATAAGATCTTCATTTTGTAACGTTGAAAGAGTATTACTCAAACTTACGATAGATGTATCAATACCATAATCGGCTGATTGCAGCATGCTTACATAACGTTGTTCATTTAAATTTTCAGAAAGTGCTAGGGCCTTATTGCCCATGGTTAGCATATTTTCAAACGGGGCAAATATCTTATCTTCACTGATTGCGTTCGTGCTGAAACACATCATAAGCAGTAATAAAAAACCTTGTATATCTTTATGCATAGTAACCTTGTTTAAAATTCTAACAGCGTATTATAACGATTGAATCATCATATCCCTTTGGGGTCTATTTCTGACGACCTTAACTTTAAATTATTAAAAAGATATTATTTTCAATAACTTACGTCATTAATAATTCTTATTCTAAAAAATAGTACAGCCATCCGCGGTCTTTTTCTAACAAAAAAACCTACACTATTTATAACTTAACCTATTGATAAACCTAATTTTTTATAGGAAATAGCTCTCCTCAGGAGGTCTATTTCTGAGTTTTTATTCTTACCTAAGCTTAAAACAGTACCACGCCAACAACCACAATAGAATAGATAGGTCAGGTTTCAGTCCTAATAGTTATAAGTCATAGTCAGCTGCCTGAGCCACCAATCCTAATCCCCAGCCAAAAACTCAACCCTAGCACTAAAGCAGTGTATAACTTAACTTAGTTTCAAATGTTCGGGTATTTCTTGCGAAATCACTCGGAAATGGGGGAAATAATGCGGAGAGCTGAATCGCTTTTAACGCGGCTCTTTTGAGTAATGAAGGAGCGTTTGCATCAAGTACTTTTAAGTTTTGAATACTACCGTCGCGATTGAGCGTAAACGCAACGTTTACATCGCCTTCTTGCCGCATTTTTTTGGCTCGCTTTGGGTAGTATTTATTGCTTTCGATAAGGCTTAATATTTGGTCTTGGTATTGTGCTTCGTCACTTGCAGTTTGTTGCTGTCGTTGTTGTCCAATAACTTGATCTTGAATGACGAGCGCTTCTTTACTGAATTCTTGTTCGGGCTCTTGTTCTTTTGCGACTAGCGCTTCAGCGGCTTGTACTTCAGGCGGTTTTTCTTTCAGTACTGCTTGTGGGTGTTCCTCTGGATTCTCTTCTATTTTTTGGAGCACGACTTGCTCTTTAATCTGGTCTGGTTCTGCGTTCTTCACTAAGGCAGGCGACGTATTTTTAGTAGTCACTTTTTTTGGTTTGTTCTCGACAACGTGTTCTGGCTTTTCTTCTTTAACTGGCTCCGGTATAAGTTTTTCTTCTAGAACAGTTTCGGTTTTTTTGATTACCGCTTTTGAAGCCGTCATCGTGACATTGATGGTGCTTGCAGCAGCCATACGTTTTGGCGATTCTGTTGAGAAAAATAAGTCAGCGACCACGATACTTGCGCCCCAAATAGATGCATGTAGAACAACTGATAGGATAATGGGCCATTGATATGGTAGACGAGACATCATGCTTATTGGTTGTTTTACCGTGTTGTTAATTGACTAGTTTATAAACTTACTACTTTAGGCTGACCAAGGGCGTGTGCTTTTGGAGCCATTGCTGTAATTGCGTTTGCGTCACCATACCACTATGCGCTTTACGTTGATGGTCGGCATCATAAAAATAGGTACGGGGTAATTCGCCATACCAATTAGGGTCGATTTTATACCTTAATCGCTCAGGGAGCGAGTCTGAAAAAATCCAGCTGTCGATGGTTTGTAATTGGTGGTCAAATAATACCTGTTCAATTAAAGCGCTATCATCAGGGCTGTCGGTTGATATGAGTACGATATTGGTGTTTGTAAACTGTGCTTTTAATGCCTGATAGTACTCAAACTCTTTTAAACAGGGTGGGCAATCGATCGACCAGAGCACCATAATAAAGGCATGCCCTGCTCGCTTTGCGGTTATTTGATTAAGACTGTTTGCTCTGAAAGGCTTTAGGTTTGGTGCTGCGCTTTGATTAGCGCTTATTATTTTCGTGGTTGTTGTGTTTTTAAAAGTTTCATTGTTTGTCATTTCATTAACAACAGCGGATGCGTTTAGGGGCACACTCAAACCAAATACTACAATCATCAGAAAAATTGCATGCCATTTTTTGAGTGGTCGGTTCATTCTGCGGCCTTCATAGCGGGGGCCACCTTAATAATTTGATAGCCTTCAGATTGTGTATGCCATGTGGCAAATAATGCTGAGCCATCACTTAGCCAGTCTGGATGGTCTGAACCATTTAAGGTGGTGGCGATGGCTTCATCGGCTGACCAGGTTTTACCGCCATCGTTTGAACGACGTATGAGTAAAGCCATTACTTCGCCCTCAAAACGTTTCCACATTAAATACACAGATTCGCCTTGAACATATACTTGAGGTCTCGATGCACTCGGTGATGAATCAATCGATGACGTTAGCCCTATTTTATTTTGGGTAAGATCAAACTGTCCGTACATTAAACCTTTGTGTGTTTCACCTTGGGTAAACCAAGCCATATGCGCGATGTTTTGCGTGTCCATCGCTAAGTCGGGGCCGTGATGCGGGCAACCTTCTATTTGCCATTGGTCGTTCGTGGCGCGCATAGGGGTTTTACGTTCTAATTCAGTTTGGCCGTTTGCACTGCTCGGGTCTAGATAGGCAATCGCATGGTCTCGAATATTACCGGGATATACGTGTCGCCATAAGGTGACGACTTTACCTTGGTTGTCGGTGTTTATCGCGATACGGCAGCACTCGCAACTGTTATCCACTCGTTTGGTGTTTTCGATAAAGCTCGCGCCGGAATCTTTGGATACCACATAGTAAAGTGAAGATCCATCGTATGCCTGCTCAAGTGTTTCAGCCTTTGCTTTGTCTCTTTTGTCGATCCACACGATATAAAGATGACCTTGGTCGTCAAGCTTCATGGCATCGAATCGGTGGCTGATCAGCGCGCGGTCAGCGTTGATTGTCACTGGTGTTTCGAAGGTTAAGCCGGCATCGAGTGAGCGCGCAAAACGTACGTCACCTGAGTATCGGCCATTGGTTTTATGCGTCCATGAGACATAAATTTCTTGGTTTTTGCCTAATACGATTTTAGGTCGGTTTTCACCGTCGTCATAAATGAGTTCTGGTGTGCGATTAACCGCGATAGGTGCGCCGTAGTTTGCCCCTTGATCGGTTGATGTGGCGAGATAGATGTGTGAATTTTGACTAAACACGACATATAACATGCCATTACGCTGTGCTGTTTGACTATAAACCGCCGTTGGTACTCGGCCACAATGTGGCGAAGGCAGTGCGTTTGCATCGCGGCAAGCAGGCACTAGGCTCTTTTGGCTACCTGTATGCCCGCCTTTCATGTTCATGGCGGCGTTACTTTGTAGAGAAAACAATATGGCCGTGATGAGTATCAGTAAATTTTGTTTCATTGGAAGCTGTACTCAAGCCCTGCAAAAAACTGGCGAGGCGCACCAGGCGTATATTTTTCTTTGCCATAACTCAAACTCGCACTTTCTGCATAAATTTCATTGGTGAAGTTATTAATTTTGGCATTCACCTTCAGTTGTTTAGTGATCTGATAATGAAGCTTCATATGCCCAACGTTGTAACCGTCGTACGTTTTAGTATTTTGATTATCTAACCAGTATTTGCCAATGTGTTCTAGCTCAACGATTGCTTGTAAACCTTTTACATTTTTCGGGCTGAAGATAAATCGAAGGTTCGCTAGGTCATTCGGTGCAGCGGCTTGTTCATTGTCACCATATTCTTCGTCATTTACATATTCATGCTCTGAATAACTGTAGGCAAGGCGCGTGGAGAACTGTTCATTAATTTTGGTTAGCCACGTTAATTCAACACCCTTATGTTGTGTTTCTCCACCATTTTCGTAGTAGCGGTCGCCGTCTGTATTTTCTCGCTGCGTAAAGGTGTCGTCGATGGTCATATAATAAATGGCCGCATCCAGCCGATGGTTGTTTGAAGAGAGCTTATAACCCACTTCAAAGGTGTCACTGACTTCGGGATCTAGATCAAACGCGACATTATTCGTTTTAAGGGAATAAAGACGGGTTGCTTGCGGTATCCGAAAACTATTTGCAAAGCGGGCATATAGATTCTGGTGTTGATCTAGGTGGTAGGTGGCGCCTAGTTTGGGGCTTAAATGATCGAAGCTCGGGTCATTATCACTACTGGGTCTTGAGTAGTTGGAACTTTCGTACTGCCCGTCAGTCAGGTTATTTTTGTAGTCATATTTACTGGTGTCATATCGTAACCCACCACTGATTTGAAACTTATCTGACAAGTCGAATTCGGATCGTACATAAGGCGATAGGGCTAAATAGTCGACATCGTAATCATAGATGTCACCCGCGGGTACGGCTGAGCCAAATCCACTGGGCACATAATCAAACAGTTGCTGGTAGGTTCGGTTTGCTTTGGTAGCCTCTACATCGGCGCCCATGGTCCAGCGCACATAATCTTGATCAATATCCGCTTTAAACATTAGGCCTAGGGTACGTGTTTTGCTATCATTTTTTGGGAGATTTTTTTCCCATGTTGCAGTGTATTGATTGCGGTTGTGACGAAGGTAACCAATGGTACTCAACTCGACACTATCATTTAAATAGTGGGTCCATTCGGTACTGATACGGGCAAAATCAAATTTTCGTTGTATGTTAAGGCCTGAGTCGAGCGCTGCTTGAATGTCGCCGACTGATTCGGGCTTATCTTCTAGTTCATCTAGCCCTATCAGACTGCCGGCCATATCAGCTTCTGATGAATTAACCGAGATGATTGTTTTAAATGCATTACGGTCATCTAATGCCATAAAATGTGTGATATTGGCTTCGGTTCGTTTTGACCGTGTATGGTCGCGCCAGCCATCGCTTTCACTCTGAGAAATAGCCATACCAATACTTGAATCGTTTTCGTATTGATGACCGGCAGAAAACCCTAATTTATAAAAGCCATCACTACCAATATTTGAGCTGAGGGTGTATCCCTGATGCTCAGAAGGATCTTTAGATATGACATTGATGGTGCCTGCCACGGCATCTGAACCATAAAGCGCAGTCCCCGCCCCTTTTAATACTTCCGCAGAGCTAGCTGAAGTAAAGTTGGTATAGGCTAAGCCGTTGTGATTAAAAAAACCGGAAGATTGCACCGGTATGCCATCTTGTAAGAATAAATAATAAGAACCGGTATTCAGCGGCATTCTAATACTGGTCATATGCCCCAGGGATGAACCTGTTTGCGTTACGCGTACCCCTGAAACGGCATTTACCAAGTCTTTTTGATAGTTCGGTTGGTCAAGCGCGATGGTTTGTTGGTCAATCACGCTAATACTGGCAGAAACATCTAGGGTGGCTTCTTCATCTCTGTTTGCGGTGACACTGATAGTATCGAGTTGCTCGGCAGTACTGTGCGATTTAACGTCCTTATTTTTTACTGTAGTTGTGCTTGAACTGTTTGTGCTGTCGGCCTGAGCATTTATGGCGTGTACAAGAAGTAAACTACAAGCTAAAAATCCGTATTTTATTTTTTTCACTGCTTAAACCTTTTGACTAGTTAACTATTTATCTAGAGCGGTCAAAAAGTGTATAGGGGCATTTATATTTGGAGAAGTGACATATTGTCGCAGTAGGCTTTTTTATGAGTACTTATTTGATTACGTTAACGTGGGCCCTTAATTTTAATATTAAGCGCCCAACACAACGACATCATCCTTAATGCTTAACGCGTATAGTTATGTGTTTACGATTCAAGCATGCCTATTTTCTTGAGTGCTTGATGCATCACCGTATGGAATAAGTCAGGCGATAAACGTTTCAAATGGTATTGAATACGGGCATCTTTATGGGTAATTAATAGGAATTCTTTCTTCTCAACACCACGATAAACGTGGTCAGCCACATCTTCGGCCGTGACCCCTGATGTTTTCATCAATTTAGTGACAAGCGCTTTTGACTCTTCTCTATTCATTGACTCGAGTAAATTGGTGGCAAAAAATGCAGGGCATACCACACTCACATCGATATTTCTGCTCTGTAATTCGTGACGCAGCGATTCGCTCAATGAAATCACCCCTGCTTTTGCCACATTATAAGTCACCATGCCGGGGGCTGACGCAATACCGGCAAAGGAGGCAATATTAACGATATGACCACAGCCTTGTCGCTCAAGCATTGGGGTAAAGGTTTTACAGCCACGTACGACGCCCATTAAGTTAATATCGAGCAAACGCTGCCATTCACTATAACTACTTTCATCCAGGGTGCCTGAACTGCTAATACCGGCATTGTTAACCAAAATATCAACCCCGCCCCACTCAGTCTCAAGTTGCTCGGCTAAAAATTCAAAGTCATCTTCTTTAGAAATATCACATTCTATGATCATGACTTTAGCGCCTAAGTGGCCTAATTCATTCGCCACTTCGTGTGCGCGTTCCATGTGAATATCTGCAATACAAATATCCCAACCCTCACGCGCAAAACGCATTGCAATCGCACGTCCAAGTCCACTTGCTGCGCCCGTGATGGCAATTCTTTTTTTAGTAAAGCGCTTCATTCCCTTGCTAAAGATCATGATTGATTCACTTCTTTGGTAAAGGTTGACCTTATTTGTTCGACACGCTGCCGATTTTTTCCTAAATCGGAATAGCCAAGACGTGACGCTGACCGTACATGGATCGCCTTATTTTGATCATCTAGACAAAACTCTAAGTCATCAACGAAGCCTAACAACGGTGTTTTGCACTCAAGATGCATATAAATATCGCTCACTTCCGTCTGACTTGCACCTTTGTGGGCGTTCATCACATTTGTTAATGCCGTCCAGGCATTGGATGCACTCCCTTTAAACGTGAGTGGATCAATATTTGCTTTACCTAAGGCCTGACTTGAAACACAGTTTGGACTTTTAGGCGAGGCTGCCAATTTTCCTTGTTTATGGCCCAAGTACGATGGTTTTTTACCCGACAGTAATGACATATTTTTCCTTTATATAACGATTAACAACTTAAACAGTCATGAGTTTTGCAATGCGCTCGCCATGAATACCGCCTACTTTCTCATATTGAGTTTTGTTCTTTAATTGTCTCATATGACATAATATATGCGATTAAGGACAACTCCTTATTCTTTAAGCTCTACTGGAGTACGCATGTACCACGTAACCGTTTTAGGATTTGATTCCGCTTTCGCCTCGGCCATTACGGGAATTTCAGACTTACTCAGTACCGCCGGTGTCACCTGGAATTACATTCATGGTGAGAAAATGGAACAAAAATTTAAGGTTGAAGTCGCTACCTTGGATGGGACACCCGTGCGTTGTGCCAATAACATTGAAATCAAAGCACATAAGGCTTTACACGAAATTAAAAGGACGGATGTATTGTTAATACCCACCATTGGGGGCGACATTCCACAAACACTTAAGCACAACCAAGCCTTGTTACCTTGGATCGTCCAACAACATGCACTGGGTGCTGATATTGCCAGTAATTGTACAGGCGCATTTTTACTAGCCGAATCTGGACTTTTAAACAACAAAAAAGCAACCACTCACTGGGGGTTTATCGAGGATTTTCAGCAACGTTTTCCTCAAGTAAACTTACAGCCCGACCAACTCATTACCGCAGACGGCCCTCTTTTTTGTTCTGGCGGTGGGATGGCATGGTTTGATATGGCGCTATTTTTGATCGAGCGATACTGCGGTTATGACGTTGCCATGGCGAGCTCTAAGGCATACGTGATTGATATCGGCCGCGGCAGCCAATCTGCCTATAGTAGTATTCCAGGTAAACGTTATCACCAGGATACAAGCATCCTTCTACTTCAAGAGTGGTTAGATAACCATTACTCTGAAGCGATTAGTATCGATTTACTTGCGACGTTAGCCAGTATGACAGAGCGAACATTAAAACGACGGTTTAAGCAGGCTACGGGTGACAGCCCTATCAATTATTTGCAACGTTTACGTATTGAAGCGGCAAAAAAACGATTAGAAAGTGGACGGGATAGCGTTGAATCGATCACCCATAACGTTGGTTACGAAGATGTGTCGTCATTTACGCGTTTATTTAAAAAACACACAGGCCAATCGCCCAGCCTGTATCGCGCTCGGTTTTCACGCTAAAGCTCGCAACAGCACTGAGCAACATTTATTAGATTTTAAAGCGGTGTACGAGCGCCATTAACTCTTCATTATGCTGTTGGGCTTGTGTGCAAGTGGCCGAGGTTTCCTGCATACCTTTAGTGGTGTGGTGCGCAACATCAACGATGCGTTGAATATTAATGTTCATTTCTTCACCCACACACGACTGCTGTTCGGAAGCACTTGCAACAAGCTGGTTAATCTCATTAATTTTCGCGACCGACGCTGAAATTTGATCCAACGAACTTCTAACCTCTTCGCCTTGAGAAACTGAAATTTCACTTCGAGCACTACTCAACTGCATCGCTTCAACAGCTTGATGTGAGCTGCTCTTGAGTCGGTCAATCATGATTTGAATTTCTTCGGTACTTTGTTGTGTACGTCCTGCCAAACCTCGGACTTCATCGGCAACGACGGCAAATCCTCGCCCTTGCTCGCCCGCTCTTGCTGCTTCTATCGCGGCATTTAAGGCCAACAAGTTGGTTTGCTCTGCTATACCAACAATCACATCTAATACTTTGATAATTTGTCCGACATCTGTTTCTACGCTACTAATCACCTGCACCGCTTGTTCAATTTCACCTGACAAGCTTGAAATAGTCTCAATTGATTCACTCACGACAGCCTGTGCCTGTTGTCCAAAGCTATCGGCTTCGGCAGCTGAACTCGCGGCAACCTCTGTATTGCTTGCGACATCTTTTCCGGTCGCCGCCATTTCAGTAATAGCTGTCGCAACAAGGTCGGTTTGTTCCTGCTGATCTGCTACCTTTTGAGCGGTATCTTCAGAAATTGACTGCATACTCTTCATCGAGGTATTCATACTTTCACAACGATGGGTGACTTGTGTCACGAGGTCATGAATATTTCCGACAAAATAATCAAACTCTTCAGCTAATACGCCAAATTCATCTTGAGAGTGCATGTTAATGCGTTTCGTTAAGTCGCCATCACCTCTCGCAATATCACTCAAACGACCAGTAATTTCTTCCAAGGGTCTTAAAATAGAACGTAGCAGCAACATTGCAAAAACAATGGCGATAATAGAACCCGCGATAATCGCCACTACCATCATCGTCTCTGTATTATCTTGAATCTCTCCGATCGCTGACACTTCGTCTTCGACGACCGCCTCACCACTTTGTACAAATACTTTGAGCACACCCAGTAGCGCTTGTGATACTTGGCCATACTGCTCATGAACCATGTGAAAATCCTGTGTTGCTTCAACCAGTTGCATCACGAGGGTTTTGTATTCTTTAAAATATTCGTTATAAGCTTGTAAGTAGGTACGGTTCCCCCATTTTGAACCTGCAGAAATATCGAAACGACCTGAGCTGATCATTTCTGCCGAAGCTTCTTCTTGGAAGACTATCGCTTGAGATACTTGTTGTTTGGCGGTCTCATACTCTTCACTTTGATTAATCAAACGTCCAATATGAAACAAACCCCGTAGTAAACCAATATTTGCTTCCATCCCGCCGTCGGCGGCTTGCCACCTTTGTTCAATATCACCTGCCCAGGTATAAGCTTGATTTGGGCTTTGCTCAAAGCCCTCAATCGCACTACTACCAATCGCTTCTATTTCTTCACCAAGTACCACAAAACTTTCAACAAGGTCATTAAATTGATATTTAATGCGCGCAAAATCCTGATATTTAACCAGTAGCGCTTCTAATAAAGTTTCATACTGCTGTTTAACACGCTTAACATTTTCAATTTCATCTCTTGCCATCAAGCCGGCACTAATTAAACGTTGGATGGATTCATCTGCTGTGGCTTTTCCTTCCTTTAGCTCCTGCATACCTTTATCGAGATGGTAGCCTTGTAGAATTCTTTCAACGGCCAGCATTTCAGCTTCTAAGCCAATTGTTCCTTCCATCGCCCCATCAGCGGTATCCCAAGCAGGACCGACAATAAATGAAAGGTTTTCAGACAACTTAGTAATGCCGATAAAACCAATACTGCCGACAACGAGTATGAGTAAAATAGCGAGCGTAAATCCGGTAATTATTTTTGCTTTGATGGTTAAATTAGACAACATTAGACGCGCACCCATAGTTTTTATCGTTACGCTAAAGTTTAGGCAATATTTCTATATTTTCAACGTCAAACACATGCACAGCCTTTAAGTGGCATGCATAACCTACCTCAACACACACGCTCAGAAATTGTATGATTTAGCAGTTTTACAAAATTTTGCCTAATTTTTGTACACAGTTCTCTCTTCCAATATTTGCCACGTGGTTATTTAGAGTATTTACTCTATAATTGCGGCTTAATTAATTTCAATAACAATAATAACCAGACTAAACGAGAGACTACATGACAACAACCGCCTACAGGCCGCTTCTGTACATCTGGGAGATGCGGACCTTATTTATCGGATCTTTAGAAGAACCCTTAGATATATCTACAGGCGCGTCCACCTTATTGCTAGGTCTAGACAAGCCCATTCGTTTTATAACCGGTGATATGCAAACATCAATTGAGTGTCGCAGTTTATTAATTCCCGCCGGTACGGATGTCGTTATTGATACACAAGGCGCCATTATTGCCAACTGTACACTCGACCCTTTAGGAAAAGACCTACACGTACTGTCGAGATTAATGCTCAATCGTGCAGGCAACACTGGTTACGATTTAAAAAATGAACAGATGCTTATTGATACCTTTTGGGGCGTTTGTCGCTCTCCCTTAGATACTAACGAAATTGATAAATCATTAGTTAATATTTTGAGTCTAAAAACACAACATTTAAAAGAAGGCCAGCCTCTTCATGAGGTTGACCCACGTGTCGAGAAAATCATTACCTTGATACAGAACACCGCGAATCAAAACCTTTCATTATCAGAACTTGCCAAACAAGCTAACATTTCGCCTTCGCGATTAACGCAATTATTCAAGAAACAAACAGGCTTACCACTCCGACGCTACCGTCTATGGTACCGCTTGTATTTGACAGCACTTAAAATTGGGCAAAAAAAGAGTTTAACCGAAGCCGCTTTTGAAGCTGGATTTAATGATTCACCTCACTTCAATCGCACTTTTAGATCAATGCTAGGCATATCACCGAGCTGTATTTTATCTCAAACACTTCAAGTTATTCTTACTAACAACACTCAAGACGAAGCAAATACATCTGACCAACAGCCAAGCGTTAACATGCTAAAAGAAGCCGCTGTTTGAGCTGCTCTATTAAAAAACCACAATCGCTTTAGCCTCTTATTGGAACTCTCTTCGCTCATCCGTAACCTACAAAAATAGTCTTTACGTTTTACGTAAACGTTATGCAGCTCAAATACCACAAAAAAAGCCGCTGCTTGAATTGCTTTATTAAACAATCAAACAGCGGCTTTGGACTTTATGCCTTCAATTTAGAAGTATAACTTATACCTTAAAACTACAGCCCCATACCTCTAAAGCGGTCGGCATGGTTTTTATAAAGTGTTTTAGGGTTTGTTTCTAACAAGTTGTGTAAACCAAATAACATATTGGTTGCATCTAAGTGATTCATCCAATAGTCGTCACGAATATTTTCGCCCCAATGCTGAGAACATTTTGAAACTAGACCATCACTCGCTTCACCATTGAAATAACCCAGTTGATCAAATAAAGCCATTAACGGATCACTCACATCAAGTATGTTAGTAAAGGTTCCGGTACTTCCCCATGAGTAATAATGAACACCATTTACTAGGTTTGCACCGTTACCACAATATGACGTCGGCTCACCATCAGGAAATTGCTCACTAAAAGCTAATGCGCCTTCGGTAGACATGAATTTGATAGACTCTAGGGCATCGTTCGCATATTCAGGATTACCCGCCAAGGCATCAAGTACGTTACCGGTTAAATTGATTAAGTCTTCACCAATCCCTTCCAGCGGACCACCAATTACATTTTCAACACCCCAGTCAGCGAAACCAGAACCGTAATTAATTCCGTTTATTGATGTGACGGATGAAACTAGTTCAGGGCTAACACCTGCAACATAACGCGAAGTAGGTGATCCTAGGCTATGCCCTACTAAGTGAACTTTTGAAGCGCCTGTTTCTGGCAGTACTACATTTTCAATATAATCTAACAACTGCTCGCCACGCATCGGCGCTGTATCCCATGCCGTTACATTTGGTGTGTACACAACGGCATTACCATCACGGAGCGCCGAAGGAATACTCTGAAAATATTCAACAATGCCTAATATTTTATCAAAGCCTGATACGCCATGAACTAATACGATTGGATACTGTGTGTTATAACGGTTTTGGTAATTGATGTTGTCAACCTTCGCTTTCTCTACCAGGTAGCTCGCATAGTTGGCGGTATATTTTGCCTTACAAATAGCTTGATACCATTTGCAGTTATATGAGGGAGCTGAAGGCGTGGCCTGCGGCGCGACATAATTTGAATGAGGATTAGCTTGCGTAATTGAACTGATAGACATTGCACTCATAGACAAAGCTACCGTACCCGCCGCTGAGATAAGTGATTTCGTATTAATCATTTTGTATATCCTATTATTTTTGTATTGATAGACCGTGATTGAAGCCTATTCAAATTAGAATAAAAATAAGAGCTAACACTTGTACGTTTTGATGATATGTCGTTTTAATCATTAAATTTCAAGACCACGTCACTAACCTGAACAAAAAACAGACAATTAACATCTGTTTTCTAATAAAGTAATGAGAAGATTAATAATAAGCTTAGCGCTGAATTTATAGGCATTTGCGCACCACGGTGAAGCATAACCCTTAACGATAGATATAACTGTCAAAATACAAATTTATAACTAAATACCCTGCTAAGCTCTTAAACAATAATAAATTAAGATTTGTTGGTGCCTGTATGATCACAAAAAAAACGCTAAATATGTTTGTTCTAATAAGTCTATGTTTAATGGTGATTGCATAT
>Ga0209825_1000843_pt1 | contig 17259 bp, 16 predicted proteins | sample EN8Hudsemesocosm_FD_184631 | JGI IMG/M metagenome (GOLD analysis project Ga0209825, IMG submission 184631) | Methane-oxidizing microbial communities from mesocosms in the Hudson Canyon - EN8B Hudson Canyon (SPAdes) (version 2) | ecosystem: Environmental > Aquatic > Marine > Cold seeps | place...
AGGTTTTCATTTTCAAGTTTTTCTTTTTCTATTTTTCTGATGGTTTCTATTGCAGCTTGTTCAGATAACTTTAACGCTTTAATGCGTGCGGCAATCCCCAGAGATAATAGAATGAGCTCTGATGCAACGCCAATCTTATAAATATAAGTAATTTCATCTTGCAGGGGTAAAACGTTTAATACACTTAATGCACATAAGATGACAGCGATAAGAAATGAACTGATTGCCAATAAGTACATTTTTGCCGGAATATAACCTTGCTTGATGCGTGCTATACCAGCGGCCAGTAATCCTGGTGTCATCAGCATGGCGAGAGCGATGATTGGGAAATAGTAGATGCTGTTATTAGGAAAAAATATGAGTACTGAAAAAATCACTGCACTGAAGGCGATGATATTTAAATAGGTATTTATCTTGGGAATCTTGTCCTTAGTTTGCAAAAAACTTTTGGCAAATAGGATAAGAGCAATGATTCCACAGCACATTGAGAGCGAATTACCGCGTTGTTGAAAATAGGGCGAATCGGGGAGCAGGGAATACATGATTCCATCCCAACTTAAGGATACAAAGGTATTGGATACGATGACTAAGCAGTATAAAAGATAGGTCTGCTTTCTGACGGATGCGAAAATCAGCAGATTATAAAACAATAGACCGATTGGAATGCCATAAAGTACACCAAAGGTAATGTAGTGAGTATAGAGATAATGGCTGAAGTCATTTTGACTGAATAAAGTGATGGGGATGCTTAACGCGTCGAGGCTTTGTATTTGTAGAGCTATTTGTTGGGATGTGCCTTTTGGGATGCTTATAGGAATGGCGAAAGCGGGTAAGTTGAGTAAGCGCTGATGAAATACCCGCAGATCCCCTAGCTCGGTTTTCTGCCACTCCCCTTGGATCTGCTGAAATACGGTGATCTTATCTAGGCTTGGGTTGTTGATGTTGATGATCAGGTTAGGGTTGGTGAGTAGATTCTGAATGCTTAACCTAATCCAGATAGTGGCATCTGTATGGCCTAGGTTTAGGCTTTCATAACCCGATTGAAAATGAGCCTGTTCGATTTGAGTGAAGGTTAGGTTTGAAGTTGGATCTATTGCTACCTCTGCTTTTGCAGAGACTTTCACAGTACCTGTGTCGGGGCTAATACTGATATCAAAAGCCAAAGCTGGTTGGTAAACAAGTAGTAATAGGGTTAAAAGTCGCCACATCTCACATCAGTTCCATCCAGTTCGAAACTTATCTAATCAGTGTAGCAGCCCAATCTGTTTTGCCGTTGTTATTGCTTTGTTTTTCGGCTGTAATTTGTTGTGGATTATTAAGGTATAAATGACAGGAAACAGGCCGTATTTTGTTCATAGGCCTGATTCCTGTAGGCACTCTTAAGTTTTTGCTGGGTGTGTTGCACGCCAGTGATCGGCGATATCGATACGACGCGTTACCCAAACGTCTTCATGGCTTTGTACATAGTCTAAGAAGCGTGCCAAAGCAGCCGCACGGCCAGGACGACCGACTAAACGGCAATGTAAGCCAATGCTGAGCATCTTGGGTGCTGCAGGGTTTTTATCGGTGCCCGTTCCTTCTGCGTACAAGACATCAAACGAATCTTTCAAGTAGCTAAAGAACTGATCTCCTGAGTTAAAGCCTTGGTTGGTCGCAAAGCGCATGTCATTGCTATCTAGGGTATAAGGAATCACTAAGTGAGGCTGTTCGTAGTCGTAATTCCAATAAGGCAGATCATCGGCGTAAGAATCCGCATCGTAGGCGAAGCCGCCTGCTTCCGCGACGAGATCACGAGTATTGGGGCTCATACGACCGGTATACCAACCTTGGGGGCGTTTACCTGTGACTTCTGTATGAATACGAATGGCTTCAGCGATGTGCTCACGCTCTACTTCTTTATCTACATACTGGTAATCGATCCATTTAAGGCCGTGAGAAGCAATTTCCCAGTCGGCGGCATTCATGGCGTCAACGACTTCTGGACTGCGCTGTAAAGCGGTTGCTACACCATAAACCGTTACGGGCATATCACGCTCGGTGAACATGCGATGTAAGCGCCAGAAGCCAGCGCGAGCGCCGTATTCGTAGATGGACTCCATGTTCATATTGCGTACGCCTTCAAGGGCAGGCGCACCGACAATTTCAGAGAGAAAGGCTTCAGAGGCTTTATCGCCATGAAGGATGCAGTTCTCGCCGCCTTCTTCGTAGTTAATTACAAACTGTAAGGCTATCTTGGCCTTGTTGGGCCATTGTGGGTCTAGGCTATGCTGGCCGTAGCCCTTCATGTCGCGAGGGTAAGTCATAGAGTGTCTCTGGAATTAGTTATCAATGAGATAAAAGGGTAATGACTGAATTATAGATGAATTGTTGAATGGTTAAAAGCTGACTCATTGGGCAGTTTTTTGTTTTGTGTGTTAATCATGAGAGGAGTGGCTGCTAACGGATAATTTAGTTAGTATGCCTTCGCTTAAATGGAATTAATTTAAAATAATAGTTTAAAAGGAAATGGTGTGCCCTTTTTCAACTCTGCAATTACCTTCTTGTTTCTTGGATTTTTGAACCTAACTTTGTTCGCCGTTCCTTATTCATCTGCCTCAGATATTTGTTCTGAAGAGGCCAAATCTGATGCTTTGCATCCAGATAAGGCTTTTGTAGTCGATTGGGGGGTAAGAGTGAACCGCATAGACGCAAGAGATTTTGGCTGGCAAAAGATTGAAATTCAGCCAAGGCCTGAAATTGAATATGAACAAGACCTTCGGGTAACCTATGATCCTGAAGCTGTATCGCTTACTAAGTTCTGGCAAGGTTGTGAATCTTTTATTGGTAGACAAGAACAGTGTGAATCGGATGAAAGTCTGTCTCTGACATTAACTCCCGATCAGCTAGATGCCGCTCTAGAATCGCAAGGAAGTTTAATTACTCACTCCTCTGATACTGTCACCTCATTTACTGAACCTTATGAAGATGATTGGCAAGTTAATGATAACCCTGTGTTAGAGGAATTATTTAATGCTTCTATAACAGAAAGTGAAATAGAGGCTTTAGGGGATTTTACACAGTTGGGCATTCGGCATGCGTTTAGGGTAACAGTGGATGTGAATAAAGATTTAGAGCGATTTTATTTTGATGAGTTAAAAACCCCACTTTATTTGCAGACGGCTAAAGGTAATATTTTTGTTGAAATTAAAACGATTTTAAAAACTTTATCTGTTTCTAGATATTACTCTGAACAGGCATATACTCCACAAAGAAGCTTACTTGAAGAAAATTATAGAACACCATTTTGCAGTGAGAACACCTGTGGTTTCGAATTTATGATTAGTGATGTTTTAGATGTTAATCAAATCCATCAGTCTTATTCTAGTTCGACTAATAATGTTGGAGTTTGCTCGAACATTGCTCTCGGAGTTGGATCGCTAAGTGTCCATGAACATTCAGATCTTAAAGAAATTGAGAAAGCTATATTTCATTATGAAATTCAAATTTCAATTATTAATACAAATAGTATCGAAAATTTCAAACCACTCGATTATCTAGATAGAGACCTAGCTCTACCATCGAAAAAAGACGCGGGCAGTCTTTTCTATCTCCTGATGCTTTTTTTAATTATTCCTTTCCGGCTCAATAGTAGACTTATTGTTAATAGCTAAAAGTTTGCATTCTTAAAATACTCAGTTATGATAATTGTATGAAAACATTAAACGCTGTGACTCAACTGACATTCGTTACTCGCTCTGCTTCTAGCAGCGAGATGTCTGTACGCGCGTCTAATAACTCTTTGTCTTTAACGACACAATCTAAACAGTATTGGTGCTTTACCGAATTTTTCTGGAGCTATTTTAGCTTCACGCCGGGTCGCACTTGAACTGAGTAACATCAAATTCATAGGCAGCCTGGCAATTCAGCCAGCTGCTAAAGAACCCCGATTAGCAGCTCGCTGGTCGGGGTTTTTTTATGCCTTTCATTAATTATTAACACACATATAACAGCATCGGGGGGATGATTTTAGGAGAGAGAAATGAGTACAAATACGCAAACACAGGCACAAACTGTCGAAACCCAACCGCTAGCGGGGGTCAGACCGTTACCGACGCCTAGGGCGCTTAAACAGGCAATTCCTTTATCGGATGAGTTGCAATTACAGGTGGATCAACAGCGCCAGCAGGTCCGTGATTTATTGGCCGGTAAAGACGAACGTTTATTGGTCATTACCGGCCCTTGCTCCTTGCACGACCCAGAAGCCGCATTGGATTATGGTCGACGTTTAGTTGAATTGAATGAACAGCTATCAGATCGCTTATTGATTGTGATGCGGGCGTATGTTGAAAAGCCTAGAACGACGACTGGATGGAAAGGTCTTGCGTATGACCCTGATAGAAATGAGAAGGGTGATATTAATAAAGGGTTAGATGTCTCTCGTACATTGTTAATGCAGCTGGTGGAAATGGGCTTGCCGTTAGCGACGGAAGCTTTAAATCCGATGACAATGATGTACCTAGAAGATTTAATCAGTTGGACAGCGATTGGTGCCCGAACAGCAGAATCGCAAATACATCGTGAGATGATCAGTCATCTTTCTATGCCTGTAGGGATAAAGAACGGGACCGATGGTTCGGTGGATACCGCCGTGAATGCTATGGTCTCAGCCAGTCGGAGTCACCACTGCTTAGGTATGGATGTCGATGGCAATATTGCCATGTTGGATACCCCAGGAAATCCAGATACTCATGTGGTTTTACGGGGAGGTCGCAAGCTTACGAACTATGATGCGAAAAGCATTGAGCAAGCTGTTATGCAGTTAGAGGAGGTGAAAGATAAAAACGATATTCATGCCAAGGTCATTGTGGATTGCAGCCATGATAATGCGCAAAAGCAGCATGAACGTCAGTTGGATATTGCTGTTCAGGTCGCGACCCAGCGTAAGGAAGGCAACAAGGCTATTGTGGGGGTAATGTTAGAGAGTTTCCTTAAAGCAGGTAAGCAAGGTATGAAGGGGCCAAAAGGAGAGGGCTTAGAGTATGGTTTATCGATTACTGATCCTTGTTTAAGTTGGGAGCAGACTCAAACACTGCTAACACAGTTGCATCAAATATAAGTAATGTCTGAAGGAGGCCGTTAGCGGTCTTCTGCTTATTCATTACGATTTCATTCTCTTCTGTTTGAATGATATACGTTTTCGTACTGAATATTGAAAAATAAAGATGATTTACAGCTAAGGCTCTTATGTGAGGCAGTAATGGCTACACTACATTAGAGCCTGTCGTTAAACCTTTTTTAAAGGAAAATTATGTTAACGAATTCTATTCTAATACTTTTCCCTATTCTTGTTTTTATCTCGGCCTGTTCTCATCAAAAGATGCTTACTAGCGACTTAGATAAGAGCATAAACCCTCAACATTACGAACTTAGCTATCAACGTTACAGCTATAATTTACAGCCCATTAGTGAAACGTTTGTTGACGAAGAGCTTAACCTCATTTTTCCTGCGATCAGTGGTGCAATACTCGGTAATCCTAACGGTTTGATTTTGCAAATTGCCGAAGGAAAGCAAGGTCAATTTACTTTTGCCGTACCGCAAGGTATCGATGAACTAGCCAAAGAAATAACTCAATCAGGTTTAACAGTTGACCCCGCGGATACGCGCGTATTACGTATGGGGACTTTTCATAGTTATCCTTATTATCATTCATTAGGTGATGCCAGCTTTGTGAATGGACAAAATGGAAATGCTCTAATTTTTGTGTATTTTTCTCAGCAAAGTCGAGTAGCGGGTAGCTTTGAGATTTATAACGAAATATTTGACCATCAGCTTGATATTAAAGAAGCAGGTTGGAGCTGGATAGAAATAGCAAAACAAAACGATAATCATTATTTGCTGAAGAATTTTAGCGGAACGTTCGAAGATATTTATTTTGCAGTATTACTCGATGAGATGGCGGTGATGTGATAAATAATATTCTCGTAGAATATTGAGTTCTCCTTTTGAAATAATATATTCAATGTGTTGCTTAATTTCGGGAATGATTGCCATCAATGGGCTTTTATTTGAAATTTGAACCCAAGGGGTGCGTTGTGATACGGCTAATGGAAGTCCAAAAAAGTCCTCATTAACGCCTACTTTTTGCGCAGCAGCAATAATAGGTTCCGATGGGCCAATGATTGCATCTACACGGCCTGCATTTAGTAGGTCAATTCCTTGGCGAAAATCTTTTGTCGTGATTTTAAATATCTTTGGGTTATTGTCGATATCATCGCTGAATTTGGCACCTCGCAGGTAGGCTAGGGTTTTTCCTTCGAGCTCAGCAATGTTTTTGAATTCTTTGCCATTAAGACCGATAACGATATTCGTGAGGGTCGGTAGGGGGTGTAGGTAGGTGACGTAGTCTTCAAGTTCTGCATATTTGAACATGATCGTTAAGTCGGTTTGGCCTGTTTTCAACTCATGAATAATCCGTGCGTAAGGGTATATCTTGTGATCTAAGAGAAACTGAGTATCTGCAGATAATTGGTGAATAAGAGTATTGGCTAGGTCATAGTAGATGCCCGAATTACTTTCTGTCTTCTCGCTAAGAGCATGTTCAGTACTGGTTGATTCAATACCATAGGGGGATACCTCAATAGTGCGAATTTGCAGCAGCTGTGTGTGCTGATCAGACCAGATGTAAGGGCTGCAGCTGAGCAATAAGAATAGGTAACTCGTTTGGCAGAGTCGTTTGAACATCGGCATCAGGATCATGGGGTTCTAGTCTTAGATTTATACAGTATAGACCTAGTCATCGTAACAAGGTGAGTTGAAAACTCACGGAATACTCACAGCCATGATTAATAGTGAATGGATTGAAGAATCTTACTTACTTGAGGCTGCTTATGAAATCTCTAATGCTTAAACTTTCTCTATTATTTTTCCTTATTCTCGCTCTGGATAGTCAGGCACTAGCTGAGACGTTTGACCCGAGTTGGTCCTTGGATTTTACTGTCGAGCCCATCGCGACTCATATTGCGGGTGAGCCAGTGGCTAATTTGACTAATCCAGGGAGCGACCTTGAACTGACCCATATAGCGACCATTAATTGTCAGCAAGACGTTTTAAGCTGGCAGCAATGTCAGCAAATTGAGAGATCTGGTGGATTGTTAGAAATGTACGTCGATGGAAACCAAGATGGCAAGTATGAACGTTGGAGTATTGCGGTTGGCAAAACGAAGGCGGGAAAGTATGCAAAACTATTATTGATACAGGATACCCTTACAGAGCAGGTATTGCAGGTTTTGCATATAGAAAGTGATGTCCCTGGTTTTTCTGCTTTGTATTTTCACCAAGGTGAGGTTTTATGGGGAATGTGCTTGAACTGTGATGTTCTAGCCGATGTTGTTTGGGATCAAAATAAATACCAAGTTCGCTGGCAGAGAAATTTATCGGATCAGTGGCAGAGTGATGTGATGCTAGGTGTTCGCTAGATAGTTTCTTTATTGTGTCACCAGCGTTCGTTGTAAACAATGGCTTTAAGACCATGATTAGCACTTAAGCGAGCTTTATCTACACTTAATAAGCAGTGAACAAATTAAACTGACTTATTAAGTGTAATTATTGATGAACCATAGTGATCCCTATATTTTTAGTCGTGGCAGTTTAAAGCTTACCTATGACCTTTTACGTAAAGTTAATCCGTCATTAGCGTTAACGGTACGCAACATCAATTCTTTATCACCTTTGCCTAAATTAGAAGGGGACGTAAATAATGAGATTACTGACTGCTTCTTGATTGACCTCGATTCGTTTCAAGTAAGAGCGGTGGTTGAGGGATTAATAAAGCGCAGTCATTTAGCCTCTCATGATGATTCCGGTATGAAGGTCGTCGCTGAGGCGTTGCTAGAAGATTGGCTTGCTTTGGCAGATGCCATGGTTGATGAGTTGGCAGAAGATCAAAAACCTTCTTTTTAGAGCATTCAGTTATATAAAATCGGATATTGTTAAAATTCCTTACTATGGCTTTATTCTAAGTTAACTAAGCTATTTACTCATCTATACTTAACTATTAGTGTTAACAATCAATGTTAATTATGGGGGTGAATAGTGCCTCGGTATAACTACGAATATGACTATAGAAGATAACAACCAAATCAATATTTTGGCTGTCGATGATGTTGAATCAAATTTATTGTTTTTAGTCGACATTCTAAAAATCGACAACTATCACGTTATCCCTGCTTCTTCTGCTTTGCGGGCTCAGGAATTGATTGCTGAAAACATGCCTGATTTAATCTTATTAGATATTCAAATGCCTGATATGGATGGCTTTCAGCTTTGCCAACAATTAAAGTCAGAAGCAAGTACTGAAGAAATCCCTATTATTTTCATTAGCGGATTGAATAATTGCGAAAGTATTGTTCATGGCTTTGATGCAGGTGCTGTCGATTTTATTACCAAGCCTTTTAAAGCGAAAGAGGTGCTAGCACGGGTGCGTACTCATTTAGCACTGCGGCGCTTAAAACATTCACTCGAAGAAAAAAATGAGCAGGTTCGAACTTCATTAGAGCATAAATCTGAACTTCAATCTCAACTGTTAGCCAGTGAAAAAATGGCTTCTTTGGGGCGAGCGGTTGCAGGTATTGCTCATGAATTAAATACTCCAATGGGGCTATGTGTCACGGCAACGTCTTATTTAAATGAGAAGAACAAGCAAGTAAAAGAAGATTTTAATCATAAAAAATTATCATCTTCAGATATGGTGAGTTATATTGAAGCCGTTGAAGAAACCCTTGAGATCATCATGACCAGTATGAATCGCTCAACTGAGATGGTGAACAATTTTAAAATGGTCGCGGTGGATGTTTCGAGTGAAAAGCTCAGATCTTTTGTACTACATGACTACCTATCCCGAGTGGTTAATAGCCTGACACCGGCATTACGTAAAACGAATCATACGATTGAGATAATCGGCGATGATTTAGTGATTGATAGCTATCCTGGTGCGCTCTCTCAAGTTGTTACCAATATAGTAATGAATGCAATTATTCATGCTTTTGATGAAGGGGATAAAGGTCATATCTTGATTCGTACTGTGCATGATGGCTCTAATGTTCATCTTAATTGCAGCGATGATGGTAAAGGCATGAGTAACGAAAGCTTAAAGCAAGTCTTTGAAGCTTATTATACGACCCGAGAAAATGATGGCGGCAGTGGTTTAGGTACCCATATCATTCACCAGCTAGTAACGGATACTCTGCAAGGGCAAATCAGCTGTTCAAGCGAATTGGGTATTGGCACCATGTTTACTATTACATTACCGATTCACCTATATGAGTAATTCGCTTATCTAAGGCCATATTGGGGTTAGGAAAGTATCGAGATCAGGCCGACAAAATGCTATTCTAGCGCCATTAATCAGACCCCTTCGTCTATTTAGAATAATAAACCTTAGGAATTACTGTGAAGAATCTCGTTGTCTATATCGGTATCGGCCTTATTCGCCTTGTATCATTTCTCCCGTTGCCTGCTGCCCATGCCCTAGGAGCTGCGATTGGTAAGTTATTATGGTTTACCGATGGCTCTCGTATTGCGAAAATTAACTTGCGCCTTTGCTATCCCGATTATGCTGAAGACAAAATTGAGCAATTAGCTCGAGAGAGTTTAATTGCCTTGGGTAAAACCTATGCAGAAATGGGAATGTCGTGGATGTGGCCTATTCCCAAGGTGCAGAAGCTAATTACTCAAGTTGAAGGTCTAGAGCACCTTGAAAAAGCCCTAGGAGATAAAAACGGTATTATCTTAATTGCACCGCATTTAGGTAATTGGGAAGTATTGAATCACTTTTTCCGCCAACACTTGTTTATGACTGTTATGTATAAGCCCGCTAAGATTCCTGCATTGGATAACTTCATCTTCAAAACGCGTAAACGCGTAGATGTCGGCCTTGTACCAGCGGACCGTGGTGGAGTTGAGTCTTTATATAAATTGCTTGAGGATAAAGGGGTGGTGGCTGTTTTACCTGACCAAGAGCCTGGATTAAAGAGTGGTGTATTTGCTCCTTTCTTTGGTCAAACGGCTTTAACGGGTAAGCTTATCGGGGAATTAGCGAATAATACTCCAGCCTTTTTATTATGCTGTTATGCCAAGCGCCTTGAAGATGGTAGCTATGGTGTTGTGCTCAAACCCGCCCATAAAGATATTCGCAATACGGATGAAGTTGCAGCGGCGAGTGCTTTAAATACAAGTATTGAAGAATGTATTAATGATTGTCCCGAGCAATATCAGTGGAACTACAAGCGTTTCCGCCGTCAGCCAGAAGGGCGTTCAAACTTTTATAAAAAGTAGCGCTATTTACTTTAGGGTCATCCTCGTTCAGTTATAAATACCAGCGCTCTTAAGCGCTGTTTTTTTTAAAGCCATTATTTAACGTCATTATTAATGTCTACTCATTAATAATGACTTAAGTATCTAATGCTTCATTTACAGGTTTTATTATGTCCTTCTCTTCGTTAAATTTAGATACTCGCTTATTGGCCAGCTTGAATGCGGCTGGTTATGATCAGCCAACGCCTATTCAAACCGCAGCCATTCCCGTGTTATTAACAGGCAAAGATATTATGGCCGGTGCGCAAACGGGTACCGGTAAAACGGCAGCGTTTGCTCTGCCTATTCTGCATCGTTTATTGGCAATACGTGAAGACAATCCATTACGCAGTGATGAGGTTCAGCCTTTACGTGCGTTAGTATTGACACCAACTCGAGAGCTAGCTCAGCAAGTTTATAAAAGCTTTGTAAAATATAGCGGTGATATCGGGCTAAGCAGTGCTATCGCTTATGGTGGGGTGAGTATTAATCCTCAAGTGGATGCACTGGCTGAAGGTGTGGATGTTCTAGTCGCGACCCCTGGGCGTTTATTAGACTTGATGCAAAAGCAGGCCATCAGTCTTTCGCAGCTGAAATTCTTAGTTTTTGATGAAGCCGACCGTATGTTGGATATGGGCTTTATTATTGATATTCAGCGAATTTTAAAGCGCGTTCCTAGTGATCGCCAGACCATGCTCTTTTCGGCTACCTTTAACGATGAAATCTTTACTTTAAGTAAAAACATTCTTAAAGAGCCGGAACTTATTGAAGTGGATGCCCGTAATACGACTGCCGCGAAAGTCGAGCAGATGGTATATGTGGTGGATGAAGATCGTAAGCGTGAACTCACGTCGTTTATGATTGGTTCGAAGAACTGGCAGCAGGTCTTAATTTTTGTCCGTACTAAGCAAGGAGCAGATGATCTAGCGAAAGAAATGTGCAAAGACGGCATTAAGACCCAGTCGATTCATGGGGACAAGTCTCAAGGTGCTCGAGAGCGTGCTTTAGAAGAATTTAAACAGGGTAAAGTACGCGCTTTGGTAGCAACCGATGTGGCAGCCCGTGGTTTAGACATTCAGCAATTACAGTATGTGATTAATTATGAATTACCTTACATTGCCGAAGATTATATTCACCGTATTGGTCGTACCGGGCGCGCAGGGTTAGAAGGCTTAGCCGTTTCTTTGATGTGCATGGGTGAAGAATACTTGCTGGAAGAAATTGAAGCGGTGCTTGATGATCGTGTGCCACAGTCTTGGTTCCCTGGTTATGAGCCTGATTTAACTAAGCCCGTGGCGAAGAATAAAAAGAATTCCCGCAGTGCTCAGAAGAGCCGTCAAAAAGATCGCGCTTATGGCATTAAAACCGGCAATCGATCGAGTGCGAATAAGGGGGCCAATAACCGCTCGGGTGGTCGTAATAAGCGCCGTTAAAATATGAATGCTAAAGCTTCAATCCTGATGGTTTTTATTGTTCTTAACAAATAGCTGCGTATACTGCGCGGCTGTTTTATCTTTCCCGTATATTTTGAGAATATTATGTCTAGCGCTTTCGCTTCTCGTTTCCAGTTAGTGGTTGATCAACTTGCCCAGGGTAATAAAAAACACTTCGCTGAAATTACCGGCAAATCAGCTTCCCATATTTATAAAATCTGTCGCGGTATGAGCCGCCCTTCTATGGGCTACCTGCAAGAGCTGTATGACGAGTACAAGGTAGATCTAACTTGGCTATTAACCGGTGAGCAGAATGACGGTGCTCAGGTTGCAGGCATCCCGACTAATAGTGATCTAGTATTTGCTCCTATGTTTGATGTGCAAGCTTCGGCGGGCATGGGCAGTGAGGTTATTGCTGAAGATGTTGAAGATTATTTTGCCTTTAATAAAACCTTTTTATCGCGCCAGTTGAGTGTGTCGAGCGAGCAGCTAGTATTTGTCTCTATCAGTGGCGATAGTATGTTACCGACCTTGCAGGATGGTGATCGCGTGCTGGTGGATATGACACAAAAATCCGTAAAGCAAGAGGGCTTGTATCTGTTACAAAGTGAAGAGGGACTAATGGCGAAACGCTTGAGCGATAAGCAAGGTGAACTTAGCGTCGTGAGTGATAACCCAGAATACGACAACTGGAGTATCCCCTTAGAAGCGCGGGAGAATAATCCAATTGCGGGTAAAATCGTTTGGTGCGGACGGACTATTTAGTCTAGCTATTTAGTCCAGTCTACTCTTTATAAATCACGATCAGCTGCGATTCTTCTTTAGCGTCAAAGTGGATACTGTCAGCGCGGACTAAGGTTCTAGCGTGAACTGTCTCACCGTTTATTACCCCGCAGCCCTTACTTAAATACGCGAGTACCTCTCCATTATCCCCACTACTTAGCTCTACACTTTGGCCAGCTTCTAGCGGAGCAACCGCAATGGCTGTTTGGCTATAAAAGGTTTTATCTTGATCTTTTTGGCCGCCATAAATTTTATTTAGTTTGCCTGTTTCTGGCTGATACACCTTGTAGCCTGCTGCCTCACCGCGTTCGTCAGGCAGTACCCACAGCTGAATCATTTGGTTCATTGTGCTATCTGGGTTGATCTCGTTATGGGCAAAGCCTTCTCCTCCTGCACGCTGCACTTGTGCATAACCTGCTTCTAAGCCTTGGCCGTGTTCAAGTGAGCCTGCGTGAGTAATGCGACCTTCAACCATAACCGAGATAACATCGACTTCCTGATGGTTATGCATGGTCGTTTCGCCGTTTGGCATAAAGTTGGCGTCCGCTAGGTATACGAAGTTACCAAGGCCATCGAAGGCAGGCTTATTATCGGCATTACGAAAAACTCGACGATCAGTCACGAACTGGCGTTCGATTAGGCCTGCGAAGCCCCCTTGGGGAAGTTGGTCAAAGGTTAAAATATCCATGATGATCTCCAAATGCTGTTGGTCTGTTTCTTTAAGATGAGATCAGTATAGGGGTTATCATATTGATGATATATGAGTGGAAAAGTATAATTATGTTCTATTTAAGGTAACTATCTTATAAGCAAACTTGAGCATTTTGGAGATCTAGATGGATAAAGTCAGTCTTGATGACATGATGGTATTTCGCTTGGTGGTGGATAACGCTAGCTTTACTGGTGCAGCCCTCGCGATGGATCTACCTAAGTCCAATATTAGCCGTAAGATCAGCCGCTTAGAAAAGCAGCTAGGGACCAGATTATTGGAGCGTTCGACACGTTCATTGCGACTAACTGAGGTGGGTGAGATTTACTTTCAGCATTGCAGGCGGATTTTTGAAGAGATGCAAAGCGCTAATCAATGTATTGAAGCGCTTTCTTCAACTCCAAGAGGTAAGCTAAAGGTCTGTGCTTCGGTATCGGTCGGGCAAAATATCTTAGCGCCGCGCTTAGCCAAGTTTCACCAGCAATATCCAGATATTGAATTGGACCTACAGTTATTGAATCGTCGTATTGATCTGATTGAGGAAGGCTTTGATCTAGCCATCCGAGTAGGGGAGCTTGAAGACTCTACGCTTATTTCTAAACACTTATTTGATGTAGAGCTGCACCTATATGCCAGTCCCAATTATTTAGCCGCAAGCCCTAGTTCAATAAAAAAACCAGAGGACTTATTACAGCACGCTTGCTTGCATATGAATGCCAATGAGGAGCTATTACGTTGGCAGTTATCTTCGGCCGAGCAAGAAGAGTTGATATCAACCCAAGCAAGTTTTAGTACGAATGACTTTTCTACCTTGCGCCAGCTAGCCGTCGATGAATTGGGTATTGCGTTATTGCCTGATTATTTATGTCAGCAACAGCTTAAGGAAAATTCTTTAGTAAGGGTATTGGATGGCTGGGTAGGTCGGGTAGTGAGTGTGAATGCGGTTTACCCGAATAGAAAAAGCATGACTCCAAAACTGAGAGCCATGCTGGATTATTTATTGAATTAGCTTAAACCTGAAATTGTTGCATTTGTTTATCGAGCTCAGAGCTATCGTTCCCGACTTCATTGGCAATGGAAGACATGCTGCCGGCTTTTTCTACAAGATCACTGGAGGCATCATCAACCGCTAAGATATTTTGAGCAATTTCATTAGCGGCTCCTGCTTGTTGAACTCCAGCAGTGGCAACTTGTTCAATAAGGCTGCTCACGTGGTTTATTGAGTTTTCAATGTCCCCCAATGCTTCGCCAGTTTTGGTCGCTTCAGCTTCACTTTCATTGGCTTGCTCACAAGACGTGGCCATGGCTAATACGGCCTTTTCGGCAACTTGCTGTAGGCTTGCGATGGTTTGTTCAATTTCGTTGGTGGATTCTTGGGTTCGTGTGGCTAATGTTCGAACCTCATCGGCCACTACGGCAAATCCACGGCCTTGCTCTCCGGCTCGGGCTGCTTCAATGGCGGCATTTAAGGCTAATAAGTTGGTTTGCTCAGCGATGGCTTTAATCACGTCAATAACGGTACTAATTGATGCAGCCTGCTGAGCGAGCTGTTCAATTTCATCACCGGCATTGCGAACATTATTGGCAAGGGTTCGTATTACTTCGGCGGAAGAATGTGAATGGCTGGCGCCTAAAGAAGCTTGCTGCTGTGATTCGTGCATCTTGGTCGCAGCTTCTTCACAGTGAGCCGACACCTCTTGAGCAGTAGCCGCTAGTTCAGTAGCGGCTGTAGAGATAATCGCCACTCGGTTTTTTTGTTCTTCTCCTAAGCTATTCACTTCATTAGAGACGCCTAATAAGACGCTAGAAGAATGAGACAGTGTGCCGGAAAAATTTCGTACTTGAGCAACGGTTGTCCGTAATTGTGAATAAGCGTTGCGTAAAGCTTTGATAGTACTGCCTAATTCATCTTGGCTATCAGAAGAGTATTCTTGGTTAAGTGTGCCTGCTTCAAGGTCTGCCGCCATCTTTTGAGTAGTATGTGCATTTTGATCGACGGTGATTTGCAGGCACATAAATAAGTAGCTTGCGATTAGAAATAGCAGAGCAAATATGCCTAATGTCATTACCATATAATTGAACATATCACTTTTATTTTTTTGTAGTGTATTTTGATAGATTGTATTAACGGCTTTATGTAGATCAGTAACTTGTTTGATCGCGACTGTACCTTGAGAAAAATAGTTGGAACCCGAAATTGTCGGTTTATCCGGTTGTATAAGTTGTTCTTTGCTCAGCTTTTGAAAATTATCTATGGCCGTTTCGGTACCTTTAAATTCATTCGGTACAAACTCATTCGAGAGCTCACGGAGCATGCTGAATTCTTGGCGAATGATTTCTAAGTTGTTTTGAATTGAGCTATATAGAGTATTGGCAGAGACAAAAGAATTTGAATCAAAACTTCCTTTGGTTGCGACGCCTGCACCTATCCCCCGTAATTGCCCAAGTGATTCTTGTAATTTAGGAATTTCAAAAACGGTAATCTTCATGAGCTCATAGCTGGCAAGATTTAAGTCTAGATTTAGCCCCGCTTGTGTTGCTACGCTATTAATCAAATTGTCGACTTTGCTTACCCAAGCACTATGGCGTTGAAAGCTGTCCGAGGAGGGAAGGGATTTAATTTCAGATAGTAATAATTGCTGCCAGGATTGCTTAATTTTGGATAGATTTTGTGTAGCTTCATCGTTGAATATGTCTTGAGTCAGCCCTGATTTGGCTTTAATTAAGGCCTCATTCATTTCACTTTCGAGACTCAGTATTGTTGGCTGAATATTTTCATTACCAGCAAACCATTGAGCTGAAGTGCCTCTATGCTTCGCCGCAAGTAGTCTCAGGGGTTTGAGAGTATTAACTGCTTCTATACCCGTAATTTTATGGCTAATTAAATCTATTTTATGACTGTCTTCTTGATAAATAATGACGGATGCATACAAGATAGGTAGTAGCAGCGTTAATAAGATAATCTGAAATTTACGGGTAAAATTAAATTTATTTAAAAAACTGATGCCGATGAAATACACTAATTTTGGCCTATAACGGTTAATAACAACGTTAGTATAGACGTGTTTATAAAAGGTGCTGGTATTGGCCAATAATTTAAGCTTAGAGCATTGATTTTCGCGGGTTAGACTAAAACGACTAGGCGTTTGAGGAAGTGATTAAGAGAGAATCCGGCCTTTTTTGATAAGGGTTTGAGCTTGTCTTCGTTGATTAATGAACGATTGGTATTCACTTTTCCTGCAAAGATCACCCAGTTACCCCCGCCGGTATCACACATGTAGACCTGGTCAAAATACGCATCTAAAGCCTCGGCTAGGTGGTCTTCAATTTTATGGTCCAGCCAATAATTGAGTACTAACCAGCCGCCTTGGTTGAGTCGGCTATGGCTGGTGGCTATAAATTGTGCAGAAAGCTGCTGCTGATCAATGCCCTCTGCGAGGTACATATCAGCAATAATAATATCGGTTTTATTATCGATATTTTGCAAATAATCAAAGCCATCACCTATATGTATTTTTACTAAGCCATGCTTTGGTAACTGAAAATACTTATGAGCTAAATGTGCTACTTCACGTCTTAATTCAACGCCCTGTAAATGGCATTCAGGTAATAGATGATTGAGCGCGGTCAATAAACAGCCTCCGCCAATACCGATTACTGTAATATGTTTTGGGTCGACCATTAATAAGGATAATAAAATTGCGCGGGTATATTCATGCTGCAATAGGTGCGGCTGATTAATCAGCTGACAGCTTTGCTCGTCGTCGGTACCAAACGTGAGGTAGCGCTTATGACCATCATCCAAGACTTGAATCGGGCCAAATTCGTCGTAGCTTCTATGTATTTCGTGGGCGGAATCCTTCATAGGCGCAGGCTAACATTTCTTATGCTGAATGCCAATTTATTAGCTGCCTAGACACTTAACACCATAGCGGAGGATTTATAACGTTTTATTCCACCTATGTGTATTAGTACTGAAGGCATAGATTCGTCTCTTGATTGAG
>Ga0209825_1000846_pt1 | contig 17216 bp, 8 predicted proteins | sample EN8Hudsemesocosm_FD_184631 | JGI IMG/M metagenome (GOLD analysis project Ga0209825, IMG submission 184631) | Methane-oxidizing microbial communities from mesocosms in the Hudson Canyon - EN8B Hudson Canyon (SPAdes) (version 2) | ecosystem: Environmental > Aquatic > Marine > Cold seeps | place...
AAACTGGAAAACTGGAAAACTGGAAAACTGGAAAACTGGAAAACTGGGGTCAGGTCTTGCATGGTGCATATCAAACTCAAAGCAGAATAATTTGCGTTTAAGGTTAGCGAGTAGTGGACTTCCCAGGTATTGCTAGAAATTTTCTAACCTTAGTTGGGAAGTCCAGCCTGCTGCCTTCCATTCGAGCATTCTGAATGAGGGTGCCAGCGAGGCGCTATCTATCAAACTCTCGAATGCAGACTTAAATCCGAGAGCTGCGCTAGTTAACAAGTAAGGACAGGCATCCCATCGTAATGACTCGGTGTCAGAGGATAGTCTCTTTGACGCTTAGCTAGTCTTCAATAAGCTAGTTCAACCGACTAGTAGAAATATGACCTGAGTAAGCCGGTTAGACCAAAGCTAGCGTCATATAGCGTCTTTAAAGTGAGAACGCTATATGAATGGCCTAGGCCATTTGGGGAATACCTGAACGGCACTACCTTCTCTATATTGACGCCACTATCCATAGAGTAAGGTTTTAGGTATGTCTACGCGTTCATTATTAATTCTATCATTGCTTACCAGCACTATACTGATGACCGCTTGTGGCGGTGGAAGTGGGAAAAGCGACTCAGATAGTGATTCGCAGCAGCCAAGTTTTGGTGGAAATAGCTCTCAAGTAAACCCAGTTGAAGGTGAAGCGAGTCAAACAACTGATAACGGGCGAGTCACTATGGCCATGGCCTCTGGTGACCCTTCACACTTGCCCGATAGCGCCGAACCGATTATCAATAGAATTCAAAGCATTATCGAAACTGAGAAAGCTGATATAGAAAACGCGTTGCAAGCCATTTACGGCAGTAACGGCATCAACTACCTGCCACGCAGAGGTTCGCAACTTGTTATGTTCAGCCAACGTGAAGGTGTTTATCCTCTCATCAAAGGTAACAAAGGATTGAATTTAGCAGCAGCTGTGGATATTAAGGGTCAGCGCAATGCGGCCTTCGGTACTAATATCATTCGCGGTTTCAACGATGGCAGCTATCTGGAATACGAAGATAACTTCATCAGCTTGTTGAGCTGGTTGCTTGAGCGCGACAGCCTCAGTATGACTGAAAGCGCTACAGTAAGTCTGGCGCTGATGGATAGCACCACCGCAAGTCGCACGAATTCATGGATCAATGGTCATTTTGAAAACTGGGAAGTGACTCATTGTACTGAGGAAGATAGGCTAGGCAGCTGTGTGGCCAATGCAGATTTGCTTATTACTGGCTCAAGTGAAGTGGCGAGCAGCAGTGTTGCGAAATCTGCATTAGAAGGCGCCCAATCGAATGGTGCTGCACTACTGTATGTTCATCTCCACGGGTGGAATACAGTCACGCTGACTAACCCGGTGCTGTCAGTCATGAACCTGAGTATGCAAACTCCAGGTAATGCGGGCAATTATTTTTCTCAGGATACTGCTAGTTGGGACAGCTATCAGCAAATGCTGGAGGCAACTTGGGATTTAGAAGATATTTATCAACTACTTACTCGTTTAGACGACGGTAGTTTCAGTTTTGACCTAAGCAGCTGTGCGACTGATTCCGGTTGCGAGATTGCCTTCGAAACAGAGTTTAAAAATGTTGTTGCAGCACTGCGTTCATCTATTCAAGGGTTAGATAAAAACAAGGTCGATATTTTTGCAGCTGAAGGTTATCAGGTTGAAAAATTATTGGTGCTGTTAGGAGATTTTTATCGTCGTAGCATTAGTTATCCAATGGATGTGAGTACCAGTGATGCTAACGATTTTTTACAAGCGTATTTGGCTGATCATTTAGTTTATAACAGCCGTGCGCATAACCCAGTGCAACCTGACTTGGGCAACTTCAGCCGATCTGATTTTAGTCATATCACCGCCAGCGACAAAACGGTTAACCTGACCAGTAAAAAGAATTTTCGTTCTGCAGGTGTATACGCAATACCTGGGCAAACGGTTACCGTGACACGAAATGATAACAGTGATGTAGAGGTCTCGGTATTTATTAACACCCAGCGTTCAGCGTCTACAAAAGAATTCGACGATAACAAATATAACCGTCCTAAGTTTTTAAAATCGACATTTTTTGCAATCAGTGCGGGAGAATCTATTCAAATAACTTCGCCTTATGGTGGCCCAATCCAGTTGTCGTTTAGCACCAATGACGAACCAGTAGAAATACACTTTAGCGATATTGGTTTGCACCCACATTGGTCAAGTGCTGAAGACAATGTTGTATTTGCTAAGCAAATGGCAGCAGGTGATTTTGACTGGGCAGAAGTGGTCACGCCGAATTTTGAAATTCATTCTCGTCTAACAAAAATGCGCACCTCTTTAGCCAGCGAAAATTTTGAAGGTGCAGAGGCGATGGCCGCCGCTACAGAGCAATATATTCATAACTATCCGCATGTGCTAGCCGGTTATCAGGGGCCAGGTATTGATGTTGTAGCTGAAATTCATGACTTTGCTGATGACAAAGGCTGGACTATCAATCACCTTGATTTGGTCAAACACATGAATGCTGATCAGCCAACCTGTGGTGCTGGTTGTTCCGGTAACCCTTATGATGCGGGCTGGAACTTTAATCCCATTGGTCATGGCGACATTCACGAGTTAGGTCATGGTTTGGAGCAAGGGAAATTTAGATTTGCCGGGTGGGACGGTCACTCTACGACTAACCCTTATTCTTATTATTCAAAAAGTCAGTTTCATGCTTTCACTGGTACTGCGTCATCGTGTCAAAATCTGCCTTTTGATCGCTTGTTTAGTACCTTGCAAGAAAGCATGAAGCAAGCAGATCCATTTGCTTATATGCAAGCAGCTAATTTAACCGCTTGGAATGATGGCATTTCAATTTATATCCAGATGATGATGGCAGCGCAAGATCAAGGCAGTCTCATTAATGGCTGGCATTTAGTCGCGCGTTTGCACATTTTAGTGCGTGAGTTTCAGCGTGCGGAGGATAATGATGATGCGTGGTTGGCAGCGAGCGATAGCTTGGGTTTTGGACAATTTAGCCGGGAAGAAGCCAGAACTTTGAGCAATAATGATTGGTTATTAATCGCTATTTCAGTAGTAACGGAACGCGACTACCGTGATTTCCTATCCATGTGGGGGCTTTCTTATAGTAACGCCGCCGCAGCGCAAGTAGCGAGCTTTGGTTTCGATTCCATTCCGCAAGCGTTTTATCAGACCAGCGGTAATGATTATTGTGATGGTTTAGATAAAGATTCGATTGCGATCATTGATCGTGATGGTGACGGTGTGATTGATGAGTATGATGTCTTTCCTGATGATGGCTCTGAAACGTCAGATGCCGATGGTGATGGCGTGGGCGATAATACCGATAATACTTATGACCTGAATTTAGCTGAGCTTCAATATCATAATGTTGAGTTACAGTCAGGCAGTAATGATCTTTGTATTGGTGTTGATGCTGGTATTGCATTGGACGGTCAAACATTAACGGCCATAGCTTGTAGCGATGACCATAACACTTTGTGGAGCTGGGGAAATGATGGCAAGTTGCATGCTACTGCTGATCCTTCGTTGTGTATCAATAGTAATTGGCTAGCTTCTGCCGCGCGCTTGTCACTGTCGGCTTGCTCAAACGCAAGTACTCAAGCCTGGCGTTATGATAACAGTGAGAAAGCGATTTTAAACATTAGTGAACCAGGTTATGCCTTTGACCAATATGGCAATAAACAGGTCAATTTATATGGTAGCCACGGAGGTAGTAACCAGCAGTGGTCTATCATCGGTGGATAGTCTAAGCACCAAATAACCGCCTGAAGAGCAGTCTGCTTAAGCTGGCTGCTCTTCTACGTGTTCATGCTTGTCTGTTCCCAAATATTGTAGTGCGGCTTCTAGAGCTTCTCGGCGATGAGAGTAGGCGTTATTTTCGGGTATCAGCTCTAAGACCTGGAATTTTCCGAGTTGACGGCGTGTCCGTTCATTTGGGCACAGCAAGAACACTTCGCATTTTGCATCTTGCGCGTCTTTGATGGCGTTTTCGAGTGCAAGCCCAACGGTGACATCAATCATGGGTACATCGGTGAGATCCAAAATCATGACTTCATAATCTGAGACGCTCGAATGCTGTCGTGATATGGCTTTAGACACGCTAAAGATCATTGGGCCAGAGAGGTACAAAAACAGAAGCTTGCCTTTCGCTTTGTCCAGTAAATTACGTTCATCGTCAGTCAGAGGAACGTCATCCCCGTCGGCATCGCTGATGGCTTTTACGTGGCGTTTTTGTTCACGGCTTAATCGTTCGATAATAAGAATGTTCGAGATAAACACCCCAAGACCAACGGCGACAATCAGGTCGACAAAGACGGTTAGCAACATCACGCCATACATCACACCGGTGCCTTGATAGCTAACCTTGTGAGCGCGTTGGATAAAGCTCCAGTCGAGAATGTTAAAGCCAACGTAAACAGCAATGCCTGCCAACACCGCCATGGGGATTGGTTCGGTTAATCCGCCGGCGACGAGCACGACTAGCGCGAGAACGGCAGCGCGAATCATGCCTGATACGGGTGATCGAGCGCCTACTTGAATATTTGTTACGGTGCCCATCGTTGCACCCGCACCGGGCAGTGCGCCAAACAAGCCGGAAATCATATTGGCTAAACCCTGACCTCTTAACTCTTTGTCCGAGTCGTGTTCTTTCCGCGTTAATGAGTCGCCAATAACGGCGGTGAGTAGAGTGTCAATACAACCAAGAGTGCCAAGTACCAGAGCATCAATGACCATTGTGGTGAACATTTCTGCGTTAATATAGGGCATCACTAGCGACGGCAGCCCTGCTTGTATTTCGCCAATACGGCGAATGCTGTCGCTATCAAAGAAGGCGATCGAGATCAGCGTAACAGCCACTAAGGCGACAAGTTGTGCGGGCATGAATTTCTGAAACTTTTTAGGGAGTAAGAACAGAATCCCAAGCGTGAGGAGTCCCAAGAAAAACTCATCAAATTTTATATTGGAAAGCGTATTGGGAAGCTCTAAAAGCGTCCCAGTTACGCCTCCAGCAGGCGCTGCATGGCCGAGTAGGGGAGACAGTTGCAAGAGAATGAGAATCACCCCAATTCCAGACATAAAGCCAGAAATGACGCTATAGGGCATGAGAGTGATGTATTTGCCTAGCTTTAACGTTCCTAACAGTATTTGAAACGCGCCTGCCATCATCACCACCGTAAACGACATGGCCATGCCAGACTCAGGGTACTTCGCCATAATGCTCGTCAGGACGGCGGTCATAATCACCGTCATGGGGCCGGTTGGTTCAGATATAAGCGTGCTAGAGCCGCCAAAGAAGGCTGCGAAAAAACCAACTAAAATTGCGCCCCAAAGTCCTGCTTCCGCACCTGCGCCGGAAGCAACGCCGAATGCCAATGCTAAAGGCAGAGAGATGACTGCGGTGGTGACGCCGCCAAATACATCACCCTTTAGGTTTATATCTTCAAAACGAGAACCAAACAAAATTCAACTCCTTAACAACTTTATGGCTAGAGACCGCAGTCCGAACTCATTCGATGCAAGAGGATACGAAGATTCAAGGCCTTTATCAAAGGTTGTTAAGTACTGATGCTATATAAGCGCTTGTTGCAAATGGAATTTTAAAATTTTGGAAAAGAATGATGCGGCTATTGGCATAGGATTAAGGCGACGAGATGAGCGAGGGGCCTTAGGCTTGCTGATATCTAACGGCTTATATTAGAGCGGCAACCGTACGCATCTATTTCGCAGGCGTGTTAAGGCTAAAACAGATGTAATGATAAGCGTACAAAGATGGAGAGCAAAACGGGGCAGAAGCCGACAAGCTTCCTGCCCCACAATCAGTTAAGGGCATATATTCTCTATCCCGCTTGAAGCGTTACGGTTGGCGTGACGACGATCGCGTCGGATAAGCACTCACCAATACTTTGACCAAACGTAATATTACTGACGTTGCCAAGGCGAGTCGGCGCCGATATGTGCTGGTCAGGCTGGATGACAGGTATTTTCGTTTGGAGCACAAACTGATCGAGGCTGTCGATTTCTCCGCCAAGTGCTGAAGATACATCGGTAGTGACGGTCATTGTTTTGGGTGTTGAACCCTTTTTTCGGAGAATATTGAGTGCTTCAACAGCGCGTTGAATATTCGTAGCAACGAGATTCGCACCTTCTGTATTTGTATCGGGTAACACCGCAATAAAGTGTGTTTCGTCAATTCGGCCAATAAAGTCCAGGGGGCGATTTAGCGTATTTTCAGCTGCAGCAGCAATCATCGATACACAGCTTTGTGCAGCTTCGTAGCCAAAGGCTTCTTCATACGACGCTAGCGTGTCAATAGCAACGCTAACCAGAGATAGGTGTTGGCCGTATCGTACGCTTTGGTCAATCATTTTTTCAGTGTACTCGAGTGCAGCGGCTCGGTTTGGCAACTGAGTTAAAGGATCAGTCGTGACTTGCTTCTTGAGTAAGGCATTCTGGTGATACATCGCAGTCATTTTTTTGTGCAAACTCGATAGCAATTTTACTTTAGAGCGGATTTCAATTTCACTGGCGGTGTCCAGAATGTAGTCATCAATGCCTAGATTCAATGCTTCATTTACCGTGTTGTCTTCTCCGTCTTTTATGATCCCGATAACTGGCGTCCACTTTTCAGTGTCGCTGCCTTTAACTTTTTTCAGATAAGCCACAGATGCTTCGCTATACGTAGACAAGTCAATTAACACGAGCTGTGGAGGCTTGTTCGAGTTGGCATATTTATGCGCGCCATCGATAGACTTTGCAACGGATACTACTAGCTGTTCGCGATGTAGGTAGTTGGATAGCTGCTTTGCTGCTTCAGTGTTGCTGTGAATGATTAGCGCCTGCATGTTGTCACCTTTTTGGTAAAAGACTTTGATCTAGCTGAGCTAGGTTCTAAGTGTTTGCTTAAGTTGGGACAAAGATACCGAGCTGAGCGCTAAGTGGGTATTGACCATATGGCCAACAAACGGCCTAGCCCGTTTGGTCAATACAACGAGGCCGTTTGCTCTTTTACTATGGCGCCTTCAATTGAGGAGCGACCATGACAGATCTTGCTAGCAGTATTGTGAATAATGCGATCGACGTAACTTGCGTTGACGTTGCAATTATTGGTGCTGGGCCCGCTGGTTTAAGCGCTGCGATTCAAGCGAAGAAACGCCAGTTGAGCCATGTTGTGCTCGAAGCCAGCCCAGGCGTCGCCCACACAATACATTCTTTTGCGGAGGGTAAGTGGGTAATGGATGAGCCCATCAAGCTACCTCAGCGCAGCGGCTTGTCTTTTTCAGCCGACACCAAAGAGGGGCTTATACAAAGCTGGCAGGATCAGGCTAAGCAGTACCAAGTTGATATTCGATTCAATCAGCGCGTTGCGGCAATCACCAAGGCAGGTAGAGGCGACGATCTAAACGAAAGCCAGTTTGTTATCCAAAGTACCTCAGGCAACGAATACTATGTGAAAAAAATTGTGCTCGCGTTTGGCGTTCAAGGCAAACCTGTCGCGCTTCCGTCCTTAGTCGACCCGATGAGGGTTGCTGACTACCAGATTCCGCAGGATGCAAGTTGGCACAAAAAAAGAATCTTGATCGTCGGTGCAGGTGATTCCGCTGTAGAAGAAGCCTTACTGCTGTCAAAAACCAACCGTGTTGTGCTATTGAATCGCCGTAGCCACTTCGAGCGCTGTAAAGCCGCCAATCAGGCGGCAATTAAAAAAGCGATTCTAGAAAAAAAGGTCCAATGCATTTCCAATGGCGAGTTAGTTTCGCTCAGTAAGAGTGATGTGGGTTCAACGGTGGCTAGGTTCAAAGACGCAAGCTCAAAAAAGCGAGTCGAAGTTGATCAGGTATTAGTGCGGATCGGTACACAGTCGCCGATGGCTGTTTTTAAATCACTAGGGCTAGATCTTGTAGAAGAAGTCGCAGGCCGGCTTCTTTTAAACGAGTTTGGCGAAACATCAGAGCAAGGAATTTACGCTATTGGTGCCTTGTCTGGACAGTCTCTGATTAAACAAGGGATGAATCAGGGCATGATCTGCATTGAGCATTTGAGCGGCTATTCGGTTATGCCGACCGAGTTGATGCTGTTGCAAGAAAAGTTAAACCAGAACGACATCAAAAACTCAGCCCGAGAAGTAATGGCATGGGTTCATGCAACAAGTTTGTTTAAGCACTTGTCAGAAAGCGCTGTTAGAGAAACATTGATGAGTGCTGAGGTCTTAGTGTTTGAAAAACCCGAAACCCTCATAAACAACGGGCAATATAACGAAGAGCTATTTTTGGTCCTTGCGGGTGCGTTAGATATTCATACACAAAACGATGACAACTTTGTGATTGATCGCGGTGAGAGCTTTGGTGAGATTACTTTGCTGAGCAAGCAGGCCAGTAAGTTTTCAGTGGTCGCTCGTAAAGGCTCAGTCATTCTAAAGTTTCCCCAGTCGGCTATCTTCAAGCTGTTGAAAGCGAATCAAGCGTTTAAAAATTCACTCCTAAAGCTTTACCTAAAGCGCTCATTGAAATGGTTGATGCGCTCTACCATCCCCTCGCACCTACTAGATTTGTTTTTGAAGCAATCGGAGCTTGTTGAGCTCTTAAAAGGTCAAAAGATCGATGCCGATGGTGAGCTTATCTATCTGCTGGTGAGCGGCTCTGTGTCGGTCGGGCAGGGTGAGGATTATCTGTTTAAACAGGGCGGAGGGCAGATCGGTTTTAAAGAGGCGCTTGAACACAAGCCGCTTCCTGCGTTTGAAGTTAATCAAGACTCAACGATTGCTTGGGCGCTGCCGGTTAGTTTAATTGCTGGATTTCATAACCTGAACCCAGAGTTAGTTAGCCAGCGAATCAATGCAGACCTTGAACTAGTCTCCCATCCGGTGCCACATCAAATTGGTACCGTGGACCCCGCTAAGTTCGATTTTTTTGCGAATGAAGACTTAGGAAATGCAGGTAACGTTCTCGTGATAGATCGTGAGAAGTGTGTGGGGTGTGATGCGTGTGAAACGGCCTGTGCTAGCACACACGACGGCGTATCGAGGCTTGACCGTAAAGCAGGCGTTTTGGTTGATAACCTATTGGTAGCGAGTGCTTGTCGCCATTGTAAAACACCATCGTGTCTGACGGACTGCCCAGCAGACGCGATCGAACGGAAATCAACGGGCGAAGTCGTTATTAATGACCAATGCATTGGGTGCGGAAACTGTGCTGAAAGTTGCGTTTATAACGTCATTAGCATGACCACGGAAGCTTCATCTCAATGGCTAAACAAGTGGATACCAAGTATTGGGAGCAAAGCAGATAAACCGTCAAAGGCGGTTAAGTGTGATTTGTGTGTAAACCAAAAAAATGGCCCAGCTTGCGTTCAAGCTTGCCCAACGGGCGCGGCCCAGCGTATTAACCCTGCGAAACTTATTCACGCAGTGAACCTTTAAGAGTCTAAACGGAGAAACTTATGTTTTCATTATCAGGCCCGTTGATTGGGCGATATATTGCCTTGGTCGCTGCAATACTTATTGTTCCTTATCTGGTGATGCAGCCGATCTTTGGGCATGCCGGTGATACTTCACTTGGTTTGTTTTTTGGTATCGTTGCTGGCCTTCTCGTTTTGCAGTTGATGTTTTTGGGGATCAAGAAAAGTTACTTTGTTGGCCGTTTTGGAAGTCATCAGCAGTGGGTAGCGATGCACAATTACACAGGCGCAGCATTGTTGCTGATTGCGCTAATGCACGCTGGCTTTAAAGTGAACATGAACTTTCATGGCTTGAGTATGATGCTGATGTTCGTCCTTGTTGCGTCCGGTTTGGTCGGCGTTGTTGCGTATCGTTTCTTTCCGTCGCTGATTATTAAACTCCGGCCGTGGTTTGATCATGATGAAATCATCCAACACCTGAAGTCACAGGATTCGACGTTGTTAGCACGTTCATCAAAATCGAGTATTAAGATTAATCACGTAGTCTGGAACTTAGTGCAAGACACAGACTATCGAAGTATCAAAGATCCATTCAATTCAAGTTTCATGAAAGGCTTGATGATGTTTAAGGATGAGCATAAGCAAATGTTGCGGCTGGAAACCGAAATCAATGACAGTGATAGCACCTTAGCCGCCGCAAATTCATCAGATACAGATGAGATGAGACGACTGCTAAAGATGAGGGACGCAACGTGCCGTCGGCTTTTGGCTGCCAGTTTGTTGCAGTACTTAATGGGTGGATGGCGCAAACTTCATCGCGCGATATCGAGTATTTTCGTTGTGTTATTGGTGGTGCATGTTGTGGTTAGTTTTCAGTACTGAACTTAGTCAGGTTAGCCATCACTAGCGACTGTTGTCAGCCGCGATGATTAGGCGTTTACGTCCCGCTAGTTTGGTCGTTGAACTAGCGCCGTTGAGACCACACTAAATTGCCAAAATAGCTTGTTAGCTTCGGATCCTAGATTACACTTGGTGAGTAATAGGGATTCAAAAAGAGATTGAATTTTTGGCGGACAATACACATTTCTGCATCGCGGTTTTTGACAAAGACTTGGGCGAACAGGTCTATCGGAATGAGATCGACGCTGATGAGATTAGCATCGGCAGTAGTGCTGACTGCGACGTAAGGCTAAAAGGCGTTGCGCGCATGAGCCTTTCGAGGCTCTCTGTGTCAGAAATAGCCTTGAGTATTGGGGGCAAAACCAAACAGCTAAGCGTACCGGGCACGCAGTCACTTAGAGGCGGTTGGACTCTTTTCGTTGAACTTGGCCGTAATGAGTCTGAGCTAAATGTTCGTTTTGAAGGCTCGCTTCAATCTTCTCCGTCAAATGTTGCGGCTGCTCCCTCTAAGAGGCCGGTATTGTCTAAACGCTTAGCCTGGTCAATGCTTTTATGTTTTATCATTTCAATTCCTTTTTGGGTGCCGGATTTTAGTGTTGTTCCTGAAAACAGTCCTTCAACTAAGAATCTTTCGTCTCAAGGCTCCGTTTTAGCTCGATCCCATTCAGAGCTTTCTTTATCCGGCTTGTTAGAAGGAACACTAAGCCCCGGGCCGCTTCATCGTGCGCATGCAAATGCGACGGCCGAATGTAAAGATTGTCACCAAGATCAGTTCAGCGCTATTCAGATTGAGCCATGTTTGGCTTGCCATACGATGAAGCGGCATTTAACCGAGGCCCAGACCGGTACACATCCATTGTGCGTTACCTGTCATAAAGAGCATGAAGACCCTTCCATCCTGATCGTGAAAGATGAGCGTCTATGCTTGCAGTGTCACGCTGAGCACGACACCTTAAAAGGGGTATTAGCTAAAGGGGTTGCCGTCGACTTAGACGTGATCACTGGATTTCCGCAAACGCACCCCGATTTCGACTTAGCCAAGCAAAGTGACAACGCAGCAAGCAGGCTAAGTTTTTCGCATAAAACTCATTTGTTAAATGACGACGTCAAATTAGCCAATAACGACCAGCTACTTGGGTGTGTGGATTGCCATAAACCCGACGAACGAGGCGACGGTTTTGTTCCGGTGACCATGACAGAGCAATGCAGTCAGTGTCATTTAAAACCTGAAACATCGCTAAATGGAAGCGCAGATAAACTTGCCCATATTGAACATGGCGATATGGTGTCACTGTTCACCCATTTCCAAGACGAAAACAAAGATTTGGCATTACACAAGCTTGAAGCGTTCGCTAAACAACAGTGTGAGACTTGCCATGCCTTGCCCGCTGGCACATTTGACTCAACTCAGCAGCTATATGATTGGCAAGAACAGCAGTCTTTTAGTCGACCTATTTTTGAGAAAGTACGCTTTTCACATAAAAAGCACGAGGGAAACTTGGAATGTATGGACTGCCACAAGAGTGCGCAAGAGTCGGAGTTTTCGGCTGACAACCTATTACCAGAAATCGAGGCCTGTGGTACTTGCCATCAAAGCGAGCCTGAACACGATAAAGTGATCGAAACGCGCTGCGCTGATTGTCATTATTTTCATACGATTGATTGGGATTAGGTGTAAGCGAGTGATGCAGGCGAACAGCCTGCATCATCGGGAAGTTCAATTACTCTAGCTAGCTTACCTTGGCGCTCTTGTCTCAAGAACCTATTCGTGTTGCCACTTAGAGTCCGTACAAGAGGGCGCGGCCCCCACGCAATTTCTGTTAGAACTGCTAGCTAGCCTGCTTCAATTGCTTGCGTATCATGAGTGCATAAATACTCGGCGTAAACCAAAGGGAGAGAATAATAGAGAATCCCACGCCGCCAGCTATAACGACCGCCAGCGGCGGCCAGAACTGTCCACCAACAAACAAGATGAGCGGAATAAAGCCTGCTATGGTCGTTAATGTGGTGCTCATAATATGGCGTGTGCTCGATAAGGTGACATCGACGATCGCCTGATGGTCTCCCGCTTTGGCTTTTTCGTCAGCTTGAATGCCCGCCAAAACAACAATTGAGCCGTTGATGGCAACACCGATTAATCCAGTGACGCCCAACAAGGGGTTAAAGCCTAGCGCGTAGCCACTAATCCATAACGACAACAAACCAAAGCCCGCTGACAAAACGGCCACTAAGCCAATAATGCCGGCCAGCTTGCCACTTTTGAATGCCAGTACCAGCGAGGTAACCATTAACAAGATAAGGACGGGGAGGTGGGCTGCTAGCGACGCGTTAGCATTGCCACTTTCTTCGGCGTCACCACCTACTTCCCAGCGATAGCCTTCGGGTAGTTGCCAATTCTTTTCTTCAATCACTTTGATGACCTGATTGGTTAAATCAAGTGGCGTGATATCTGATGCAATATACGCTTGAACGATATTAACTCGCTCACCATTTTGGCGGGTAATTGACGTGCTGTCGGGTTCGATAATGAAATTACCAAACGCGCTGGCTGGGGCCCATTCTCCAGATGGCAATACAATCGGGAAGGTGCGCAGATCTTCGAGCTCGTCCCGTTCAGAATTGGCATACTTTATACGCACCGGCAGCTCAACGATATCTTCCAAAATGCTGCCTGCTTCAAGCCCTTCATAGGCATTACTAAACTGGCTGGCGACATCACTTAAGCGCAAGCCTACTTGATTAAGTGCGCTTTCATCTGCATCGAACCATACTTTCGCCAAACCGGGGGAAACACTCGCACGCACATGCAATGTGCCTGTTTGCTCGGCAATAAAGGCTCGCATTTCTTCGCCTAAGCGCCGCAATGTATTGGTTTCGGGTCCAAACAAGCGAAACTCAATGGGTGACTCGACCGGTGGGCCTTGTGCAAATGCTTTCGCGACAATTTGAAGGTTAGGGAAGGCTCTATCTAACTCGTCTTGTAGGCGGTCTATCATCGTTGAAGAGTCTTCGGAGTCTCGTACCGACACGACAACTTCTGCATAGAAAGGCGAGTTGCTGTTATTCATAATTTGGTTGTAATAGAACGATGGAATACTATCGCCGACAGACCAGACTGTTTGGGTGACTTCTTCTTTTTCGAGTATGAGCTGATCGATTTTTTCGACCCATACGGACGCAACCGGAACTGTGACATTGTTAGGCGACCAAACGCGAATTTCGAACATGTCTCGGTCTGCCGCTGGGAAAAATACTTTGGGTAAGGTTCCAACGACCATGACACCGGTAATACTGATTAGGGCGGCAGTGACAATCGCGATAAAAGGCCGCTTCAAGCTTTTCAGCAAAAACTGACTAAAACGAGCAGAGTAGGCGGGGCCTTGAATGCCGACTTTCCACCATTGCTGCTGAACCGTTCCCGCTTTTCTGCCTGATTCCAACCACGCGCTGAGTGCGGGAATAATTGTCATTGAAATCGCAAACGATGAGATCAGCGCTAAAATCACGCTCACTGATATAGATCCGATGAAATCACCCGCGCCACCGTTGAGTAACAATATCGGCATAAAGGCGAGAATTGTCGTTAGCGTTGAGGCGAGTAGTGGAGCGAACAGGTGCTTCACTGACTCTTCAATGGCTTGAACGGGACGTTTGCCATATTCAATGCGTGTTCTTACTTCGTCGGTCATCACGATGGCGTTATCGATTAGCAAACCAATGGCGATGATCATCCCGAAAATCGACATCTGTTGAATTTGCATGTCGAGAACTTGCAGTGCAAACAGTACACAAGCCGCGGAGAGAGGGAGTGAGGTCGCAACAATAACCCCCGAACGCCAGCCCATAAAAAACAGTACCACCAATAAGACTGCGGTTACGCCGGCCAATAGGTTAGCGCCGAGTGTCGCAAGACGGCCTTCCGTGTAATTCGCTTGTTCAAAAGCGATATTGAATTTCACTAAATGGCCAGTTTCTTCTTCAACATTGGCGAGCTCTTGTTTGATTAGTTCGGTCCACGGCCTAATCTGGCTTTTAACCTGAATTCTGGCCGCGACCAAAATGACTTGTTCGCCATTGAAGTAGGTCATTACCTCTTCAGGCTCAATATGCGATTTGGATACCGTGGCGATGTCACTTAAACGCGTGTCGGCGGTATTGCTTCGAATCGGTAGCGTACGGATACGTTCCAGCGAATTAAATTCGCCACGTACTTCAACCGGCGATGAGGCGTCGGGTCGCAGTAAGCGTCCGGCGACTTGTTTGCTATCTGATGCGTCTACCAGTTGAGCGAGTTGGCCGATCGTCATGCCCATATCCGCCAGTTCTTCAGGCGACACTTCAACCAGAATCTCTTCGATTGGTTCGCCATGAATGCTGACATACTCAGTACCAGAGACGGCTTCCAGCCGGTCTTTTAATGACTCCGCTACGCGGTTCATTAAGCTAAGTTGTGGTTCGCCTTCACCATTCCAGCTAAGCGCTGTAATGAGAGTGTAGGCTGATGCGATGCTTTCTTCTTCGTTGATGGAGGGCGCTTTTGCACCGTCGGGAAGGTTCGCTGTCACTTCTTTTACTCTGTCCCGAATGCGAGCGATTATCTGTCGGTTGTTCACGCGAGTAATGTTGTCTTGCAGCTCGATCGCGACAATAGAAACGTTTGCTCGCGAAGTGGAGTCGACTGTTTTAATCTCAGAAATACTCGCGATGCTGGATTCGACTAGTTCAGTAACTGACGATTCAACCAAGCGAGCTGACGCGCCTGGGAATTCAGTAATCACAGAGATATTACGTTGGGTAATGCGGGGGTCTTCTATTTTTGGCAAAGAACTCCACGCCGAGAATCCTGCGGCGACAATGACGATAAGGGTCATCATGAGCAGGTGTAGGTTTCTATAATAGGCCGATGACCAATGAAAAGCTTTTGGTGTTTTCTCAGGTTGCTGGTTCATCAAGATCACTCCGTCGCAGCACTAGCGGCACTTGCAGTAATCAAGCGAACATTTTGACCGGCGACGACGCGGTAGGTAGAAGAGCTGACAACATAGGGAAGAGTCTCCTTAGTGACGCCCCCTTTGACTTGAGCGTACTCGCCTTGAATTTGAATTACCTCCACAATGGTTCTTTCGATCACGGCAGATAAGTCACTTCCACTGGCGGGCTTTGCCAAATACACGGACCATAAACCCCGGCCATATTCCGACAAGGTGCTTAAGGGTAACCAAATACCCTGATCGAGGCTTGGCTTGCTTTGCAAGACTACGTGCACGAGCTCGCCAGAAATAAGTGGAGAGCGTTGTTTCGGCGCCGCTGAACCGTCTTTACTCATGCTTAATGCGTCCAAGTCCTGCGGCAAAAGGTAAATTTCAGACACTCGTGATGTGGACAAGGCGAGATTGATACGGGCGACCGACGCTTTGAACATCTGTTTGTTGTGTTCAACTGACAAGATGTCTCCGACCTGAAGCTGCCTTGCTTCTTTTAACGGCAAGCCAACTCTAATTTCAGTTTTGCCAATTTCCTCTAACAGCAAAGCAGTTGCCCCGGGGTTAGTTGCTCGGCCTTCGTCGGTTAGGCGGTCGATAACAACGCCATCAAAGGGCGCTACTAGTTTTGATTTTCTAAGCTCCACGTCAACACTGGCTTGTTGCGCAAGTACTAGCTCATATTCCGCATCGGCAGAGTCTTTCTTTTGTAATGCTTCATCTAAGGCTTGCTCGGAAATATTTCGCGATGCCTTTAAACGTTCGGCCCGCAAAAGAGAAGACTTAGCGAGCTTTTTGGCGGCATTCGCTCGCGTAATTCCGGCTTTCAATTCCCGTTGTTTTGCGATAAGGCGGTCGGTATCTAGCGTGGCCAGTATGTCGCCTTTTTTAAATGTATCACCTTCGCTTTTCAGCACGGCGGTAATCACGCCAGAGATATCAAAACCAACTTCGGCTCGCTGACCGGCCTCGATTCGACCGACATAACGATCGCCACTCGTAAATACTGACACCGCTTGGTTGCCAATCGTTTCGACTAATAGCGGTTGAATTTTGGTGGAGTACGCTGCTTCTTCAGATTGGCTAAATCGACTAAACCCTAAGGCACAAATCAGCACGACAATAAAGCAAAGAACCATAACCACAGGAGAGTGCAATAGATTGTCTTTGGTTTTCATACAGATTCCTTTGAGTCACGTATTCTGAAACGTGATTGCGTGATTAGATGGTTGCTGTTTATCAGCGCACACAATGACGGGTAAATCGCGTCGTCTACAGCGCTTTTTGTCCTTGTTTCGAGTGATTCTGAACCCAAAGTTTGGTTTCATAGTCGAGACAATTGGATGGATAATGATCTATTGTTACCTATAAAGCAACAATGTTTTTTGCTTGATCCGCCACCAATATTGCGTAAATCATAAGCCCTTCAGCGCAAAGGGACCGTGCTAGCAAAGTGCTTCGACGCCTCAAGGCTCGTAGTGTCATTGCCTCGTTTTTGACTAGTTCCAATGGCCTAGTCCGTTGTAAACCACGCTAACCACACCGTAAAGTCCTTCTAACTTAAATGGGTGAAGCAAGCGCTTCGCTTTCCGATAAAACGGTTTATCTTGCCCCATCAAGGGTATTACTAGGAGTGAACGAAAGTGCATACGTGCAATGGTGATTTAGTCTGGAATGTAGGCTCACGTCGATATAACGAAAATATTGTCAGGTTTTTGCGACGGTTTGAAAATACGATCTGCTTGTTCTCCGGTTCTGTAAATCAGCTTTACTCGAATTACGAGATACACCCAGTTAAATCAGCGCCTAATCGCTTGGTCGCCTTACCCAATCAATATTCATATCACGATACTTTCTTTAATGTCCGCCCGGATGCGGTCAGGCCGACCGGCTTATTTATCGTGCCAGATGAAGCGGCA